>JAEEGI010000301.1_pt1 | contig 221646 bp, 219 predicted proteins | sample 8958751 | NCBI WGS metagenome assembly JAEEGI01 (sample SAMN16246545, study PRJNA631951) | gut metagenome | biome: gut microbiome; feature: rumen; material: KS-attached | host: Bos | place: Iran: Karaj | collected 2018-10 | reverse complement strand
ACGCCGGCGGCATGGCGGTCACGCTCGAGATAATGCACGGGCTTCCCGATCCCGATTATAAGGCGTACTTCCTCAACTGGGGCAGGATATGGTGCAGGAAGGCAACAGAGCGCTTTACAAAGCTGCTTCTCACCACGGACGAGCATTCGCCCTCGGAGCTCCGCGCGAACATGATGCCGAGGAACTTTAAAGAATGGTATGATGCCTTCGACGTGAAGCCCACCGACAAAATGTATCTGCCCGAGGATAAGCGCATCGTCATTTGGTGAACACGATAACGGCGAGCTCGACTTGCGTGTTCAGTAGCGAAAAAAGAGCTGCGAGGGTTGGTGTACTTTTCGCAAGTTTTAGCTAAATTGGTGCACCTTTTATCAGTTTCAGGCAGATCGTCGCAAGCTCCAAAAGGCTTGCGACGATTTTTTATTTCATAGACATTTATTGCACATTGTTCCGCTTTGACTCCTTTTCGCGATTCCCTTCGTTGCAACGAAACACATCCCATCGCCTGTTCCTGTTGCTTGATTATTGCGTTCATGGTATAATTCTCTCAGAAAATCGGTATAGGGAAGGAGGATCACAGCCGTGAACGATCGTTTCAGAAATCTGAGAAAAACCGAGTTTGCGGTAACAATGGCGTGTACCGGAAAGTGCAGGCATTGTTCAGAGGGCGACCACGAAGGATTCACCGGGCATATCGACGTAGATGCCGCCGTGAAAGCGATCAAAAAGATCTGCGCGCATTATCGCATTCAAACTGTGATGACCTTCGGCGGTGAGCCGCTTCTATATCCTGATATTGTCTGCGCGATTCACAAGACGGCATCCGATCTTGGCGTCTTAAAAAGACAGTTGATCACAAACGGATATTTTTCAAACAATCCGGAAAGGATCGAATCCGTTGTCAGAAATCTAAAAGACAGCGGCGTCAATGATCTGCTTTTGTCGGTTGACGCTTTTCATCAGGAGTATATCCCGCTCGATCCGGTCTACCGGTTTGCAAAATGCGCCGCAGAGGTCGGGATCTCCATCCGTCTGCAGCCTGCGTGGCTGGTCGGTCCTGATGACCCGAATCCGTACAACAATCGCACCTGGGAAATCATTCGGAAGTTCGATCCTTTGCATATCTCACTGAATCAGGGCAACGTGATCTTTCCCGCCGGAAACGCCCTGAAATATCTTTGCGCGTATTTTGATGAAAACAGAACTGTTAAAAATCCCTATGAGGAGGACCCGGAAGACATTAGGACCATCTCCTTTGAACCGGATGGACGCGTATTAAACGGGAACGTTTATCAAACAGATATTCTTGAAATCATGGAACGTTATCAACCGTAAAGGATGTAATTGTTCACTATCGCAACAAGCGGAATCGCGCGCGCATTTTGCGAGGTGAACAGATGATATTGTTTGTTGTGACCGGTAATGGTATAATCAAATTGAACCATCGGTCATTCGGACAGATCGGAGCGAATCAAATGAAACATATCATCACTGTTCAGCACACACAGTCTGTTCATCACACGAACGGAATGGTCGGTTCGTGGACAGATTGGGATCTGACGGAACTCGGAAAAAGACAGGCAGACAGGATCGGACAAAAACTGAAGACTGAACTTGCGGGACAAAGCGTAATCCTGTATTCCTCTGACTTGAAGCGCGCGAAACAGACGGCTGAAGCGATCGCAAAGCATTTGGGCACAGAGTCGGTTTTCAGGCGGGAGCTGAGAGAAAGAAATCTCGGAAGATGCTGCGGGAAATCCGTTCAGTGGCTTCGGGAAAACCTTGAATGTCCGGAAAAGACCGTCGACGACAGACTGTTCTCAGACGGAGAGAGCAGGAGAGACGCATGGAACCGCCTTCGACCGTTTTACGAGGAAGTGATGACTGGCAAAGAAGAAACCGTTATCATTGTCTCCCATGGTGATCTTTTGAGCATTTGGAACGCCATGTTTCTGGGGCTTCCCGTTGAATCCTACTATGAAGTGAACATACACGGAGCTGCCGGAGGCGTATCGCACATGATCGTTGACGACGACGGGAAACACCTCGTAAGGCAGATCGGCGATCTGTCATACATTATGTAAATGCCGGCAGAAACGATCGAACCCATGCTGCCGAGATGCTTTTCGTACAAAAAGCGATTGATAAACAGTATCATTCGTCGCAGGCTCGACGTTCGCTTTCTTTACTTTTCTGCGGTCGGATGATATGATTAAGGAAACCGTGCAGAGAGGAGAAACCGTGCTCACCCTTACAGAATACAAGCGAATCGTTTCGGAGCTTTTGGACGAGCTTCCGCCGGAGTTTTTCAAGGATCTTTCCGGCGGCGTGATCGTGTCGGAAGCGTTTCTTGTTCCGGATTATGCAAGGGGAAACGATCTCTATATTATGGGACACTACAAGCTCTATTCCGGCGTCCGACAGATCGTGCTTTATAAGGGCTCCTTCGACCGCGTCTATCCGGACGCGGATGCCGGGAAAGCAAAGAACATCCTGCGCGGTGTTCTGCGTCACGAGTTCCGGCATCATCTGGAGTATTTGGGCGGCATACATGACGCGGGATCCTTGGAGGCGGAGGACGAGCGGGAAAAGCTTGCCTACCTCGAACGGCACAGCAAATAATCCCGGATACAAACAATAACAGCACCCGAGGAAGGTGCTGTTTTTCCTTTATTCATTCGTCGCGTTTCTCGAAACGGCTTTCAAAGTTCGGATCCAGATAGCCGTCTGCTTCGCCTTCGATCGGGTCTTCGCCCTTGTGATAATCGGGCGTGTGGATCAGTCTGCGCCATTCATAAGGCGAGATCGGTTTCTCCGGAAGTTCGGCGGCATAAGCGGCGGTCGTATGCCACACCTGCCGGCAGGCGGAGCAGCGAACGATCCAATCCCGTCCCGAGATCTTGATCACAGACCAGTTTTCAATATCCGGGATACGGCAGCTGCACTTGTACGTCATAATAATCCCCTCTCTATGACCGTTTTTCTTTGCTGAATCTCGTGTAGATCGTATTGTTGTATTCTTCCATCGACATAACGTTGCAGACGGCGGGTGTGCTGTACAGAAAAACGCGATCGTATTGATAACTGTATGCGGCGTTTCTGGAAAGGATCAGCTGATCCCGCACATCGATCTCCAGCTTGGAACCGACTTCTGCGATCATTTTTGCGGACGCAATGTCCTCCTCAGACGGGACGAGGATCCCGGAGGGGTGATTGTGCGTAAGGATCAGGTATCGGGCTTTGTGCGTCATTGCCGTTTCGATCACACGGCGCGGCTCAAAGCTGACATGAGAAAGCGATCCGACCTGCAGCGCTTCCGCATGAATGACCTTCATGTTTGCGTCGAGACAGATGATGCGGAGCGTTTCATACCGATCGCTCATGCCGAGCGCAACAGCGTATCGGCAGGCGCTTTCCGGCGTCTCAAGACGCGCCGCGCCGTTTACGGAACCGACGGACTCCAGCGTCAGTCTTCGGTGAAGGTCATAGAGCGAATGCAGAAACAGCGCGGTTCTTTCGCCGACGCCTTCTTCGTCCGCAAGCCGCAGGGGATCGGCTTCCAAAACGCCGGTCAGCGAGCCGAAGGTATTCAACAGCCTGTGCGCAAGCTCGTTGACGTCTTTGCGGGGGATGGCATAGGTCAGAAGCAGTTCAAGTATGGCATGGTCTGCCATTCCGTCCATGCCTGCTTTTCGATATGTTTCCCGGATCCGTTCCCGGTGTCCTTCGTGCAGATTTTCACCCATACCGGTATTTTACATAGAAAAATGCGATTCGTCAACCGCAGGAATAAAAAGAGCCTGCGAAAACAGGCTCCTTCGATCGCATCGTGATTATAAATTCTTGAGCAGCCCGGTCGCCTCGTTAAACTCATTGATGAGCTCGTCGATCGCGTCGACCTGCGCGTGCATATCGGTCCAGTAGTGCTTGTCGTACCACTGCGCGTTGAGCTCGTGCACATCCTTGCCCTGCTGCTCGACCCAGGTGTAGTACTTGAGGTTGTGGATGCGCTTGCGGGTCTCGTAGGTGAGCTCTTCCATCGTGTCGGTACGGATGCCGTGCAGATGCTCCGCCCAGTCGGCTGCCGCCATTGCCTCGGTATAGGCGCCGTTCTCTTCTTCGAGTTCACGGATGCGGCTCTGATACATGACGGCGGAGTCGGTGCCGACGGTCGCAAGAATATCATGCTCGTCAAGCTCGTAATACTTCGCCATCTTGATGCAGCAAAGCAGGTTTGCGATGCCGGAGATGCCGAGAAGCGAAAGCTGTTCAACGGTCTCCTGCGGTACGCCGACGACGTCGTGCAGGTACTTCAATCCGATCGGGTCGTTGAAGAGCCGGAGGAGCTTCTGGCTGTCCTCGTCGTCGATCGCAATGACCATATCGGTGTTCTTGACATTGTGGATCCACGGGACGTGCTTGTCGCCGATGCCTTCGATGCGATGACCGCCGAAGCCGTTGTTGAGGAGCGTCGGGCACTGCAGCGCTTCGCCGACCGCAAGCTTGGAATCCGGATACTGTTCCTTCAGGAAATCGCCCGCGCTCATCGTGCCTGCAGAACCGCTTGTGAACGCCGCGCCCGCAAAACGGTCGTTCTCGCCGAGGATGCTCTCCACGACCTCATAGATCGCTCTGCCGGTCACGTTGTAGTGCCAAAGCGGATTGCCCATCTCTTCAAACTGATTGAAGATCATCATGGAAGGATCACGGCGGAGCTCCCACGTCTTGTCAAAGATCTCTTTGACGTTGGATTCGCAGCCCGGCGTGGCAATGACCTGTCCCGCGATCTTCGAGAGCCAGTCAAAGCGTTCCTTGGACATTTCCGCCGGAAGGATTGCAACGGAATCACAGGCGAGCAGCTTGGAGTTGAACGCGCCGCCGCGGCAGTAGTTGCCGGTGGACGGCCATACCGCGTGATGATAGGTGGGGTCGAACTGCCCGGTCACGAGCCGCGGAACGAGACAGCCGAACGATGCGCCGACCTTGTGGCAGCCGGTGGGGAACCACTTGCCGGTCAGAAGGACGATGCGCGCTTTGACGCCGGTCAGGGAGGAGGGAAGCTCAATATAGTTGACGCCGCCGAACTTGCCGTCGCCGCCCTTTTCCACGGGATTGTTCTTCCAGGTGATGCGGAACAGGTTCAGCGGGTTCACGTCCCAAAGACCGACCTCGGTCAGCTTTTCCCGGATCTTTTCGGGGATCTTCGTCGGATCCTCCATCTGTGCAAAAGTCGGAATGATGATGTTTTTTTCACGCGCGCGTTCGATCGAACGGGCAAGATTGTCACGATTCATGGTAAGATCGATCATGTGAGAATCTCCTTCTTACAAAATGATTTACGGCGCAAACCGCATAACTCTTCTCATATATCATACACGGTTTGTATGTTTTTGTAAACAGAAATCGTGTCGTTCCGCAATAATTTTTTGATGCACAAACGAATTTTCTTCTTCCTATCTTGACAAATAAATGGTACAATTCATATGGAGGAGAAGATGGTTGCAACAGGAATATCAACGGCAAGCTTTTTTGACAAGCTGATGCTGGAGGATGCGCCGGCGCTGTTTCGGCAATGGGGCGTCCGAAATGCCGAATACTATCTGAACAGCTACTGCGAATACGATCCGGCGTTTATCGACCGCCTTGCGAAGGAGACGGAGGACGCAGGCATCCGCGTAATCGGTGTACACCCGATGAGCCTGCAGTATGAACCGCTGCTGTTCACACCGCACCCGCGGCAGAGATCGGACGCGATGAAGGCGTACGAGCTCGTTTTACGCGCAGGCGAGCGGCTGCATGCAGACCATTATGTAATGCACGGTCCCGTCGTGCTCGGCAAAGGCGTTTCCAAGAACCTGCAGCTCGAACGCCTCGCGCCGATCTTCGATACGCTTTCCGATATGGCGGAGGATCACGGACTGCATCTGACGCTGGAAAACGTCAGCTACAGCATCATGCCGACGCCGGAGATCGGCAAAGAAATCCGATCACTCATTACGCGGCCGCTTTATCACACGCTGGACATCAAGCAGGCGATCCGCGCAGGCGTCGATCCGCTGGCGTTCGTCGAGGCGTTCGGCGCGCATATTCTTGCGGTGCACGCGTGCGACTGCGATCTGTCGGGTGAGAAACCGAGGTACTGTCTGCCGCCGCACGGAGGGTATGATTTCAGACGCCTGATCGATGCGCTGAAGGGCAGGGATTTTCAGGGATCCGTGCTTTTGGAAGCATACAGCGATATGTATCGCGAGATATCGGAACTCAAAGACGCGTATTACGCGCTGGACAAAATCATCAATGCATAAGGAGGCATGAATATGGAACAGAAGGGATTTGATCGCGAAGCCATGCGAATCACGGTGGATTACAACAACATGATGCGCGAAACGCTCGGCGCGCGCGGACTGACCGTGGAAGAACTCAAAGCGCTTCCGCTCGAAGCGGCGGCAAAGGCAATGCACGAGAAACGCGGGCAGATGAAATGGCGCGAGCTTCCGCACAACCAGGATGAGATCGTTGCAGAGATCGAAGCGGTCGCAAAGGATGTTCGCGAACGGTTCGACAACTTTGTCGTGCTCGGCATCGGCGGCAGCGCGCTGGGTCCGATCGCGGTACAGCAGGCGCTTTCGCATCTGCACTACAACGATCTGCCGAAAGAGCGGCGCGGCGGTCCTCGGCTATTTGTGGAGGACAACGTTGACCCGGAGCGCATGAACGCGCTTTTGGACGTCATCGATATCAAGAAGACCTGCTTCAACGTGATCACAAAGTCCGGCAGCACGTCCGAGACGATGTCGCAGCTTCTGATCGTCACCGATCTGCTGCACAAGACGCTCGGCGAGGATATTTCCACGCATCTCATTGCGACGACGGACCATGTCAAGGGCAACCTCATCAAGATCGCGAAGCGTGAAAACCTCACCACGTTCTATGTGCCGGACGGCGTCGGCGGACGCTTCTCCGAGCTTTGCCCGGTCGGGCTCCTTGCTGCGGCAGTCTGCGGCATCGACATTCGCATGCTGCTTGCCGGCGCGGCGTACATGGATGAGATCACGCAGAACGACAACGTCTTTGAGAATCCTGCATACTTGATGGCGGCGCTGCAGGTCGCGGCGATGAAGCGCGGCGCAAACATCCATGTGCTGATGCCGTACGCGGATTCGCTGAAGTATATTGCAGACTGGTATGCGCAGCTTTGGGCGGAATCGCTCGGCAAGCGCGTCGGAAACGACGGCAGCGAGATCTATGCCGGACAGACGCCGGTCAAATCCCTCGGCGTAACCGACCAGCATTCGCAGGTCCAGCTCTATACCGAAGGCCCGTTCGACAAGGTCGTCACGTTCCTGTCCGTTGATCGCTACCGCAAGACCATGCCGATCCCGGACGGATACCTCGACATTCCGGACGTTTCGTTCCTGTGCGGACACACGCAGAATGAGCTGATCGCAGCGGAGGAGACCGCGACCGAGTATGCGGTCATGAAGAGCGGTCATATGAACTATGCGATCCGTCTGCCCGAGGTCAACGCGTTTACGATCGGCGAGCTGCTGTATATGTTCGAGATCCAGACGGCGTTTGCGGGCGAGCTGCTTTCGCTCAACGCATTCGATCAGCCCGGCGTCGAGGAAGGCAAGAAGGCGACCTATGCGCTGCTCGGCAAGCCCGGTTTCGCAGAGAAGAAGGCGGAGCTTGACGCTGCGCCTGCGAAGCTTTCCGCGTACATCGTGAAATGAAAAAAAGAACCGTCGGAACCAAGGCTCCCTATCGCGTCGACGTCTTTACGATCGTAATGGTGGCGGCCTTGGTTCTGTTCGGTCTCGTAACGCTTCTGAACGTGCTTTCCGATCCGTTCGACGGCACGGAAACGACCTTTTCCGCATTCTATGAGCGACTGAACTTCGAGTTCTTCACAAGGCAGGTTGCCAATATTCTGATCTCTCTCGTACTGCTTGTACCGCTTGCGATCTTCGACTATGAGAAGTACAAGCCGTTTACCAAGGTCGCATACATCATTTGTCTGATCCTGCTGTTTCTGCTCGTTATCGCGGGCGAGAACACACGCGGCGCGCTGGGCTGGTACAAGGTCGGCACGCGCGCGTTTCAGCCGTCGGAGATCACCAAGGTCGTATTGATCATTGTACTGTCCAAAGCGGCTTCGGAGATCTTCGACCGCAGAGGACCGATCCGCAGATTTGCGGATTTTCTGCGACTGTTTCTGTATTTCTTCATCCCGTTTGTGCTCGTCCTTCTGCAGAACGATTTCGGTACGGCGATGGTCATTCTGATCATCTTCGGCGGGATCCTCTTTTGCGTGCGCGTCCGGTGGCTGTATGTATTCGGCGGTTTATTTGCGATGGGCGTCGGCGGAATTATGAGCTGGATGTTTCTTCTGACGGACGTGCAGAAGGAACGTATCCGCGTTTTTCTGGATCCTTCCCGCAATCCGGAGGGCTCCGGCATGAATGTGCTGCACGCCAAGCAGCTGATCGGCAGCGGCGGCTTTTGGGGGAAGGGATACTTTACAAAAGGAACCCTGACGCAGACCGGATACGTTCCGATCCGCCATTCGGACTTCATCTTTTCCGGCATCGGTGAGGGCGTCGGCTTTTTCGGCGCAATGCTGCTGATCATCGCATTCTTTCTGCTGCTGTTCCATTGGCTTCATACGGCGCTGACTGCACGCGACACGTTCGGACGCTGTCTTGCCGTCGGCTGTACCGTGATGCTCGCGGCGCACATCTTTGAAAATGTTGCCATGAACCTCGGCGCAATGCCGGTAACGGGCATTCCGCTGCCGTTCATCAGCTACGGCGGCTCCAACATCCTTGCGTCGTTTGCCTGCGTGGGAATAGCGATGAGCGTGTACGCGCATACGGCAGGGAGGAGACAGCTGTGATCGTCAGACGAATGCAGCCTGCGGACAGAGAACAGGCGGAACGGCTGTGGATCGACATTTTCGGCGATACGGAATCGTTTACGCATTGGTTCTTTGCCGAGCGCTTCTCACCGGAGACGTCTTTTGCCGCATTCGACGGCGACCGTCTTGCGGCAATGACGCTCGGACGTGAGACGAAGATCCTTGTCGAAGGAAAGGAACACAGAGCGCTTCTGATTTCCGGCGTCTCTACACTGTCGGAATATCGCGGAAGAGGTCTGATGCATACGCTTGTCTCCGCACAGACCGAGGATGCAAAGGACAAAGGCTTTTCCTGCTGTTATCTGCATCCGGTACGGGAATCGCTTTATTCTTCGCTCGGGTTCAAAACCGGAACGGAAACGCTGACCGTTTGCTCCGATCCGAACAGAAATAACGCCGTTTTTACGATCCGGGAGGGGACAGACGTCGCGTGCATGCGCGCAGTATATAACACTTTACTTCCGCTTTACAACGGCATGCAGATTCGTGACGAAGCAGAAATTCGCGCGCTTCTGTCCGATTACGGCGCAGATGGCTTCCGCATGCTGACGGCATATACCGAAGACCGTCCGATCGGCTATATGATTATTCTCGATGACGGCACCGTTTCGGAGCTGTTTGCGATTTGCGCGAATGCTTATGTCGCGCTGCTCGACGAAGCGGCAAAGTACGCCGGGCATGAGATCGAAGCGATTGTTCCGACCGATTGCGGACTCAAGGGCGAGCGGCATTATGGCATACAGTATCTGGTGTTCAACGACGCGTTCGATCTGCCGCTAAAAAACGGCTTCTGTCGGCTGACATATTGATTTTCTTTCCGGGGATCGTCCCCGGATTTTTCTTTTCGGCATAATCCTTCGTTTTCGCGCGTACAGTTCGATAGCGGAGGATAAGAGCATGAAAGTCATCGTTATCAGTAAACGAATGTGGATCGGGATCCTTTTGGGACTGCTGGTCCTTGGGATCGGACTTGTGATCTATATGTCCATGCAGGAGAGGGAGACGGAATCGACGGCGCCCACGATGGCGGCGATCGATTCCTATGAATTAAACGCCATTCCCGTTATGTCGCGCATGGTCCCCGTGTATCGGGTTTCACGGGAAGACAATGTGATTGCGCTGACGATCGACGCGGCGTGGAGCGCGGACAAAACGCCGTTCATTCTCGATACGCTCGATCAATACGGGATCAAGGCGACGTTCTTCCTGTGCGGCGTGTGGGTCAAGGCATACCCGGAGATGGTAAAGGAGATCGCTGCCCGCGGACATGAGATCGGCAACCACTCCATGTCGCATCCGCATATGAACCGCATTTCGACGGAAGAAATCAAGAAGGAGCTGACAACGCTCGACGATGAAATCGAGCGGCTTACGGGCAAGCGCACAAAACTGTTCCGTGCGCCGTTCGGCGAGTACAACGATACGGTCGTTTCGACCGTGCGCGACATGGGCTGCGAGGTCGTACAGTGGAACATCGATACAGTGGACTGGAAGGAAGGTCGTACCGCCGAAACAATCCTGAACGCCGTGCTGCCGAAGCTTGCGCCGGGCAGTATCATCCTGTCGCACAACAACGGATTTGCGATCGAGACCTATCTCCCGAAGCTGATCGAACACGCGCAGAAGGAAGGCTATCGTTTCGTCACGATCTCCGAGCTGCTTCCGGAGGGGGATCGCACGGTCGACAACAACGGACTTTGCAAGCCGGCGGGTTGAAAACCTCCTAAAACCCGATTATACTGAAAGGCACGGCAAAAACCGTGTTCTTTTGCTGTACATGCAACCTTTTGCTTCGTTCGTGCATCTATAGGGTGTACGATCGGACAAAAATGTTCGCCGCCGGCAGACGGACACATAAGGAGACAAAACATGCATTCCATGAAAGACAAGCGATGGTTCACACAGCAGGTGCGGCCGATGCTCGACACGCTGTACCGAGTCGCATTTACGATTCTGGAAAACGATGCAGACGCACAGGACGCCGCGCAGAACGCGGCAGAGCAGGCGTATGTATCGCTCGAAAGGCTCAAAGACCGCTCGAAATTCCGCCCTTGGCTGATGCGCATCCTCAAAAATGAGTGCTACATCATTTTGCGCAGCAAAAAGCGCGTGATCCCGTTCGACGATCTGCCCGAGGAGGGCAGAGAACCGTTCGATGCGCTTGATCTCAAAACCGCGTTTTCAAGGCTTTCGCCCGAAAGCCGCCTTTGCATCACGCTGTACTATTACGAGGGGTACAGCATTTCCGAAATCGCCGCATTTCTGAACGAACCGGAGGGTACGGTCAAAAGCCGTCTTTCCCGCGCCAGAAAATCGATGCGGCAGGACTTGACCGATCAGGAGGTTTCCCATGCAGAATAAACAGAAAAACAATACCTTTGCATCCGTATTGCCGCCGGTGCCGGAAAGTTACCGTGCACGGATGGAGGACGCGCTTGCCGCGCTTCCCGTGGACAGTGCACGCCCGGTTACAACCCGCGGCTTCACCAAAAAACAGATCATTATTCTTGTCGCAGCGCTGATTACGCTTTTGACGCTCGGCACGGCAGCCGCAGTCACGATTTCCAGAATGCAGGAGGTCCGTGACAGAGGACTGGATCAGATCGAAAACTATACCGGTATGATATACGGAACGGTAGAACCTGAAGCAACGATGCCCGTCGATCCGACCGATTTGGACGCATATGTTCCAGTCGCCTACGGTATCGGAATGAACGACAAGGACGGCAACTGGCAGCCGGAAGCTGTTGAGGAACTCGGTGTATCCGTAAAAGCAGGGCAGTTCAGAGTCACCTTGGAAAACTTGCAGTATAACAATGTCGGGGAAAAGAGCGCGCTGATCGCCGGCATCCGCATTGAATCGCAAGAGGATATCCGTTACAGCTGCTCACAATTCGTATTGACAGTCAACGATGGGGAACCGATCGTCGACACAGGCGATCTCGATTACTGGCAGCAGGCGTTTGAGTTGGAAAAGAAGAACGGAGGCTACGGAGATTTTCAGGATGTATTTTTCAGAATGTCCGAGAATCCGCTGCGTTCCGACACAACGCTGCAAATCAGCGCAGAAATCAACGGCGAACCGTTTACATTGACCTATACGCTGACTGCGGAACGGTTTGAAGAATTGCGAGGAGAGACCGTACAGATGCTGGATAACTATGCCGCGCTTCTGAACGACGTGCCGACGGAAGCGATTCCGGTCGGCGCGGAATGCAACGGTTATCGCGTAACGGAGATCGCGCTTCGGGGACACTGGCTCTATTTCACAGTGGAAAATATTCCGTCGTATTGGGAACAGCATGATTCCAGAGAACAAGCACCGTACGGCAAATACGATATCGACGGCTTCATGAGCGTGATCGACGGCATGCCATGCAGATTTGAATTTATCAGTGCAAAGAACGGAGAAGGAGCGCATGAAAAAACGCAGCTGATGAGAAGCTATCTGCCGTACGGGGATGCACTGCCGAAGGAATCGCTCGTCACACTGTCCGGCGCGCCGTTCCGTATCGAATGGGCGACCGGCAAGGTCACGCTCCCGAAGGATGAGACGGAATGGCTTGCATGGCGGCAGGAGAGTGAAGCGCTGTCCGCGCAGAACGGCGATTACGACGCCTGTTTTATCGGCAAGCCCGAGGTGAAAGCAGAAACATTTACCGTCAGCGAACTCGTCTATATAAATCACGATTACGCGCTGACCGGCATGATCGGCGTCATTCTGGAAACGGACGAGCCCGTCGACAAGCCGTTCGACGGAAAGGACCGTCAGCCGGTCGTGACGATCGCAGGCGCTGTGTGTGAGAGCGAGACCTTAGATTATGAAGAACTTGATCGGTTTTCCGGCGGTACCGAAAACGACGGCAGACGCGTCGGCTTCATGCTCTACGGACCGGCATATCGAACGCTGCCGGAAACGTTCGACGTTACCGTTACATGGAACGGCAGCACGACGACATTCACAATGCATAAGTCCGATTTTGCACGCATGTATGAAGAAGGAAGCGCGGTCACGTTCGGGAATGTCTATTACAGAATCTTTGATTTGTAATCAGTCAGTCGGTTGAAAAAACGCCTGCACAACGCTATACTGAAAGAACACGGTGAAAATCGTGTTCTTTTTTGCAACCGATCGCACAGTCAACCTCCCTCTGATGAGGGAGGTGTCAGCCGAAGGCTGACGGAGGGAGAGAACCGGTTATTCCGGAATCTTCCTATGGAAGCGTATTTTATATCGAATTGATGCAACCAAATCCTTTCCGGTTTGCTCTACGAGGGTGTAAGTGCTTACAGAAAGTGAAACGACTATGAAAGACAGTTATTTTGAACAGGTGTATGAAAAAACGCACCGATCGCTGATCCGATATGCGATCGTACATCTGGACGACCCGACGGACGCCGAGGACGCGCTGCAGAACGTATACGTCGATTTTTACCGGCGTATTCAGCAGTACGGACACTTCGATATCCTGTCGCCGGAAGCATTTTTGATCAAGATGCTGAAGCGCGAGATCATACAGAATTATAAGGAACGCGAGCGGCGACGTCTGCGCTTCGTGGAAGAGATCAAAGAGGATCGCATTCCGGAGGAGCCGTTTGAAGACGTCGTGATGGATCGCGCGCTTGCGGAGGAGATTTTCAGGAACGCCAAAGCCTTACCAAAAGAAATGTACCGTACGTTCGTACTGTATTATGGCTACGAAATGTCGGTATCGGAGATCGCAAGTCAGCTGGACGTCAGCAAGGAAGCGGTCAAAAGCCGCCTGCTCCGCGCACGGAATATCCTGAAACAGCGGATGGGAGAGACCTGTTCAAACGGAGGGATCACACATGAATGACAGAAAATACTATCGCGCCGCATTGGAATATGCGTTTCTGGACGGCGCTGCTTTGGAAGAACGGATCAACGAACGCATCGCGACCCTTCCGAAACGCAGGGAAGTACGCGTCCGCATGCCGAAACGCCTGATCCTCGCGCTCGTCGCCGCAGCCGTGCTGCTGATCGCCGGCACCGCGCTTGCGGTCACGATCTCAAGAATGCAGGAGGTCAGAGACGTCGGGATCGAAAAGCTCGGCGAGATGGCGGATTATGTAAACGATGCAGAACATCCGGATGCCGCCGCGCCGGACAACACTCTCACGAGCAGCGGAAGCGTCCCGATCGCAGTCGGTACGCGCGACGAAAACGGCAATTGGCAGCCTCAGGCGCTTTCGGAGCTGAATGAAGCCGTACAAGTCGGATCGTTTACAGTCCGGCTGGACAGCATCAATTACTATACAAACAATGACGATCGGTTCATCATCGAATGCTTTCTGGAATCCGAATCGTCCGCATCGTATCGATTCGCGCCGTTCTCATTTTCGATCAACGGATCTGAAACGGTCACGAATCGGGAAAGCGTTTCCAATGCAGAGACGCAGCCCGCTTTACCTGTGATCGAAGCAGGGCAAAGCATTCCGATCAGTCTGACTTTCCAAATGGAACAGAAGAATCCGTTCCGCCCGGGAACGACCTTCATGCTTTCTTCCGAACTGAACGGGCAGCCCTTTACGCTGACCTATGAGCTGACAAAGGAACGTTTTGAGCAGCTTCGGCAAAACATGCTGACGGATCTCGACAACTATGCTACGCAGCTCAGAAATGTTCCGGAAGAATCGATCCCACTCGGCATCGAATGTAACGGCAGACGGATTATAGATATTGCGGTAAAGGATCATTGGATGTACTTTACCAGCGAACCGATCAAGGAATACTGGGAAGGTCGCGAGGGCGGGAGTGATCCGTTGCCTTACGGATCATTCGATCAAGGAGGGTTATGGCCGGTGATCGACAGCATGTACTGCCCGGATGAGTTTATCAGCAGCAAGCGTACCGGGGAAGGCATACGCGACTATATCGAGCTCTCACGCATCTATTTGCCGTACGGGGAGGAGCTGCCCGAACAATCGCTTGTATCGATCTGGGGTGCGAATTTCCGGATCGAATGGGCGACAGCGACGGTCACAATGCCGAAGGATGAAACGGAGTGGCTTGCATGGCGGCAGGAATGTGAGGCGATTGCGGGCTACTATGACGACGATAAAGCGAACTTCATCGCAAAGCCGGATGCGAAGGCGGAAACCTTTACGGTCACCGATCTTGTCTACATGAACCGCACAGGGCTCAAAGGCACGATCGGTCTGGTGCTGGAAACCGAAACAGCGGTTAAAAAACCGTTCAAAGGACAAGACCGCCAGCCGGTTGTAACGATCAACGGAACCGTACTTGATGGGATGATGTCCGAATACGGCACGGTCGACAGCTATATCGGAGGTACAGAAAGCGGCGGCAAACGCGTCGGATTCGTGCTATACGGACCGGCATACCGCATCTTGCCCGAAGTGTTCGATGTGACTGTTACATGGAACGGCAGTACCGTGACGTATACCATGCACAAGTACGATCTGATCCGCTGCTATGAGGGCGAAGAAGCATCACAGCAGTTCTATGAGGATTATTTTACGGTGTTCGGCTTATAATCGGAACAGACAGAAAAAGCAGCCGTTCGGCTGCTTTTTCTTATGACTCAAATCCGTGGATCCAGTTGGATTTTTTGTAGTAGATGAAATAAATGACCGAACTTAAGAACCATGTCAGCGGGTATGCCGCAAACAGGAGAATGATCTCGTGCAGGATCGACATCGCGACGGTTATATAGATGATGCGTAGGACGCACCAGATCGCGAGCATGATGATCATGGGAACGATCGCCTTACCCGCGCCGCGGCAGATGCCGGCGACGGCATGTGAGAACGCCAGAAGGAAGAAGAACAGCGACTCCACGCGGCACTGCCTTGCGCCGATCGCAATGATCTCGGTGACCGCTTCCGGGTCTGCGTCCTTGATAAAGGTGGAGATAAAGAATCCGCCGAAGAAGAACAGGATGATCCCGATAACCTCCGCCATCGCGACCGAGATCAGGATCCCGAATCGTGCACCTTGCTTTGCTCGATCGTATTCTCTTGCGCCGAGGTTTTGCCCGATATAGCTTGTCAATGCCATCGACATGCTCATGATCGGCAGGAAAACGAAGCCTTCGATCCTGGAATACGCGCCGCAAGCCGCCATGGCAAGCGAGCCGAAGCTGTTGATATTCGTCTGCACGAGCACGTTCGCAAAGCCGATGACGGAATTTTGCACGCCGGTCGGCAGCCCGTATCGAACGATCTGTTTGAGACTTTGCGGGTCGATCCGCAGCTTTTTCCACTGCAGCTCGTAAACCGTTCCCTTGCGGGTCAGCTGAATGAGACAGAGAACGGCGCTGACCGTTTGTGAAATGACCGTCGCGATCGCCGCCCACGCAACGCCGAGACGGAGCACGCCGACGAAGAACCAGTCGAGAATGACGTTCAGCACGGAGGACACGATCAGGTAATACAGCGGACGCTTGCTGTCGCCGACCGCATTCATCACGCCCTTCATGGAATTGTACATCACGACGGGCACACAGCCGAGGAAATAATAGCGCAGATACTGCACGGAGTTCGGCAGAACGTCGTCCGGAACGCCCATCCAGTGCAGGATATGCGGCGTCATGGTCACGCCGAATACGGAAAGCACAACGCCGCAGAGCAGCGAGAACACGGTGTTAGTATGCACCGCCTTGGATACGCGCTCAAGGTCGCCCGCGCCGAAGTATCGCGAGATCACAACGCCGGCGCCCATCGAAGCGCCGACAAAGAAGCTGATCAGAAGATAGATCAGACTGCCGGAGGAATTGACGGCGGCAAGCGCTTCTTTGCCGAGATAGTTGCCGACAATGAAGGAGTCCGCAGTGTTGTAGAGCTGCTGAAACAGCTGACTCAAAAAGATCGGCATCGCAAAGGAGACGAGCACTTTGGAGGGCTTGCCTTCGGTCAAAAGCTTTGCGGTTTGATTGCGATTCTGAAACAGCTTCATACAACGGATCCTTTTTGCAAATAAAAGCGCCGCCGCGAACGGTTTATGTTCGCGGCGACGTGGCGCGGAAAGTGGGATTTGAACCCACGCACGGCTTCAAACCGTCTACTCCCTTAGCAGGGGAGCCCCTTATAGCCACTTGGGTATTTCCGCGTGCTATATCGAGAAAATGGCGGAGATGGTAGGATTTGAACCCACGGATGCTTTCACATCAACGGTTTTCAAGACCGCCTCCTTAAGCCACTCGGACACATCTCCTCGCGCATTGCGCATTATAACAAATCAAAATCGGAATGTCAATGCCTTTTTCGGCACTTCCGCACGTTCTTCGGAGAATGTCCTTGATTTCCGCAGACTTGCTATGTATAATATGATTGATTTTGTATGTAGAGGCAAACGATTGAAAACAAGCGATTTTTACTATGATCTTCCGAAAGAACTGATCGCGCAGACGCCGGCCGCCGTTCGCAGTGCGTCGCGCCTTCTGACATACCATCGGGATACGCGCCGGATCGAGGACGGCGTTTTTACGGATATTCTCGATAAGCTTCGTCCGACCGACGTTTTGGTGCGCAACAATACGCGTGTCATTCCCGCCCGCATCATCGGCGTGCGGGAGGAGACCGGCGGCTCGATGGAGTTTTTGCTGCTGCGCCGCATTGAAAGCGACGACTGGGAGTGCCTTTGCAAGCCCGCGAAGCGCGCAAAGCAGGGGCTTGTCTACCGTGTGAACGACGAGCTTTCCGTTGAGGTTCTCGGCGATCTTGCGCTGGAAGGCGGCAAACGCGTTAGACTTCTCTATAACGGCATATTTGAGGAGGTCCTTGACCGCGCGGGACAGATGCCGCTTCCGCCGTACATCACGGAACGGCTCGAGGATCGCGAACGTTATCAGACGGTCTACTCAAAAACGCTCGGCTCCGCCGCAGCGCCGACGGCAGGTCTGCACTTTACGGACGAGCTGCTGGACAAGATCCAAAATAAAGGCATTCCGATTGTCGACGTTCTGCTGCATGTGGGGTTGGGCACATTCCGCCCGGTCTCGGTCGAAAACGTCGAAGAGCATCATATGCACAGCGAGCATTATGAGGTGACGGAGGAAGCCGCCGAAACGATCAACCGTGTTCGTCGAAACGGCGGCAGGATCGTCTGCGTCGGCACCACCACGACAAGAACGCTCGAAAGTGTGACCGACGACGCAGGCGTTGTGCATCCGGGGATCGGCGAAACGAGCATTTTCATTACGCCGGGATATCGATTCAAGGCGGTCGACGCGCTGATCACGAACTTCCATCTGCCGGAATCGACGCTTCTGATGCTGGTTTCCGCGCTGTGCTCGCGCGAGGAGATGCTTGCGGTTTACCGCCACGCCGTAGAGCAGCGTTATCGTTTCTTCTCCTTCGGCGACGCCATGTTTATTGAATAAGTGAGGGATTTATGGATCAACCGTTTCGTTTTGATTTACTGCATATCGATAAGAACACCGGCGCGCGCCGCGGCAGATTCTATACGCCGCACGGCGTGATCGAAACGCCCGCATATATGCCGGTCGGCACACAGGCGACCGTCAAGGCGATGACGCCGCGCGACCTTGACGACGTCAAAGCGCAGATCATTCTGAGCAACACCTATCATCTGTATCTCCGACCCGGACATGAACTTGTGAAGGAAGCCGGCGGGCTGCATACCTTCATGCACTGGGATAAGCCGATCCTGACCGACAGCGGCGGATTCCAGGTGTTCAGCCTTGCCGGGATCAACGACATCCGAGAGGACGGCGTGATGTTCCGTTCGCACATCGACGGCAGCAAGCACTTCTTTACGCCGGAAAAGGTCATGGAGATCGAGGAGGCTTTGGGAGCGGACATCGCGATGTGCTTTGACGAATGCGCTGATCCCAACAAGGATCACGCTTATGCGGTCCGGGCAATGGACCGCACGCATCGCTGGGCGGAACGCTGCCAAAGGGCGCATACGAGAAAGGATCAGGCACTGTTCGGCATTGTGCAGGGCAGCGTATATCCGGATCTTCGCATCGAAAGCGCAAAGACGCTTGCGTCGATGGACTTCATCGGCTACGGTATCGGCGGTCTGTCCGTCGGCGAGCCGAAGCCTGTTATGTACGATATGCTTGAAACGATCCGACCCTATATGCCGGAAAACAAGCCGAGGTATCTGATGGGCGTCGGCAGTCCCGATTGCCTTCTGGAAGGTGTTCTTCGCGGGATCGATCTGTTCGACTGCGTGCTGCAGACGCGTTCCGCAAGAAACGGTCTTGCGCTGACGAGAAACGGGAGACTCATGCTGCGCAACAAAACATTTGAGCATGACTTCACACCGATCGAAGAGGGATGCGACTGCTACGCCTGCCGGAACTTCACCCGCGCATATATCCGTCATCTGATCAAGGCGGATGAGATCCTTGCGGCGCAGCTCGTATCCATGCATAATCTGCGATTCTCGCTGCGTCTGATGGAGGACGCGCGCACTGCGATCGAAAACGACTGCTATGCCGATTTCGCGGCGGAGCTTTTGGGAAGGAATCTGTTCTAATGCTTCGGTATACGATACAAACCGAATCGGATATGCTCGCGCTCGGCGAGCGGATCGCCGCACTTTGCGGACGCCGCGGGTTCATCGCCCTGTACGGCGATCTCGGCGCAGGCAAAACGGTCTTTGCGCGCGGCGTTGCAAAAGCGTTCGGAATTGAGCACATTTCCAGTCCGACATTCACGATCGTCTGCGAGTATCCGACCGAGCCGAGGCTTTGTCACTTTGACGCGTACCGCCTTTCCGACGCGGACGAGCTTTTCGCGATCGGTTTTTCCGACTATCTCCGCGAGGATGCGCTGATCCTGATGGAATGGGCGAATCTCGTTCCGGAAGCGCTGCCGAAGGAACGACTGGACGTCACGATCGAAGGCTCCGGCATGGATGCGCGAACCGTTACGATCACACCGCGCGGCGAGCGGTATGAGGAGGCTTTCTATGAAGATTCTTGCGTTTGAAACCACCGACGCCGTTGCGTCCGTTGCGCTGTATCTGGACGGCAAGATATACGAGACCGTGATCGATACGGATCGACGCCATGCGGAATCGGTTTTGCCTGCCGCCGATGCTCTGCTTTCGGAGCACGGTCTTTCGACTGCCGATATGGACGCTTTTGCCGCGGACGTGGGACCGGGATCGTTTACCGGCGTGCGCATCGGCGTCTGCATGGCAAACGCTTTAAGCGCCGCGCACAAAAAGCCTGTTGTCGCCGTCAATGCGCTGGAAGCGCTCGCGTATCCTTATCAAAGCGAAACGGTCTGCGCGCTGATCGACGCGCGCAACGGCAACGGCTACGGCGCCGTCTATCGGAACGGTGAGATTCTAAAAGCGCCGTGTGCGTGCGTGATCGCCGATTTTACGGCAGATCTGCCCGAAGATTGCCGGATGGTCGGTACGGCGACAAACGACCCGAAAATGCCCTCTGCATCAGCAGTGGCAAGTATTGCCGCGAACAGGACGGGAGAAAAGGAAATCGTCCCGCTCTACTTAAAGCTCTCACAGGCGGAACGGATGTGGAACGCATGATCGCGGCGCGCGCAATGACAAAGACCGACGTTAAAGCGGTCTATGAGATCGAGGTGCTGTCCTTCCGGACGCCGTGGTCCTATCGGTCGCTGTTGGGCGAACTGAGGAACAAGGTCGCACACTATACCGTATTGGAGAAGGATGGGGAGATCATCGGCTACTGCGGCATGTGGGTGCTCTTTGAAGAGGCGCACATCACCAACATTGCGATCCATCCCGCTTTTCGCGGCTGCGGTTACGGAAAGCAGCTTCTCCACGCGGCGATGCGCGTCGCTGCATCGTTCGGCGCGGAGATGATGACGCTGGAGGTGCGCGAGACGAACACCGTTGCGCAGCGCATGTACGATGAAATGGACTTTGCACAGCAGGGGCGACGCAAACGCTATTATACGGACACGGGGGAGGACGCGCTGCTTCTGTGGAATCGTAATATTTTGCAAACGACCGAAAAAAACGCTTGCCTAAATGAAACTTATCTGTTACAATTCGAATCGTTTTTGAAAGGGGAATGATTATGAGCTTATATGAAAACTGGCAGCAAGTCGCGCAGTCGCAGCAGACACGCGAAGCATACAACGCATTTTGGAGCACCTATTTCGAGGCAGAGAAGCAGAACTATAAAAAGATCCTTGCAAATCACGAGACCGTGTTTTCCGGAAAGCTTTCCGAAGTCGCGGCGCAGTTCGATATGGATCCCGTTACGTTCACCGGCTTTCTCGACGGTGCAAACACGAGCTTCAAGGACGGCGAGAAGGACCTGAACGCGCTGACCGAAGACAGCGAGATCACGCTGGATTTCGATTTCGACCGTCTCTACATCAACATGCACAACGCGAAAGCGGACTGGCTTTATAACCTTCCGGAATGGGAAGCTGTCCGTACGGAAGAGCAGCGCAAAGAGCTGACGAAGCAGTATCGCGCGGAGAAGATCTTTGTTGCGGCGCCGACCGTCGGCAGAAACGATCCCTGCCCCTGCGGCAGCGGCAAGAAGTATAAAAAGTGCTGCGGTAAATAAGCAAATAATTGTTGACAGATTCGGATTCGTCTGTTATAATTCTAATTCGGAACTGCGATGCGTCTGTAGCTCAGCAGGATAGAGCAACGGCCTTCTAAGCCGTAGGTCCCGGGTTCGAATCCCTGCAGGCGCGCCAATGCGCATCCCCGGGGAAACGCCTCGGGGGTGCGATCCTTGCGAGAGCGTACGTGGTGGATATAGTTCAGTTGGCTAGAATGCCAGATTGTGGCTCTGGAGGTCGTGGGTTCGAGTCCCACTATCCACCCCATTGCTCGTGAGCCGGGCCGAAAGACCCGGCTCAAAAGCAACTATGGGGTGTAGCCAAGCGGTAAGGCAACGGACTTTGACTCCGTCATTCGTGCGTTCAAATCGCGCCACCCCAGCCATGACCCGTTAGCTCAGTCGGTAGAGCACTTGACTTTTAATCAAGGTGTCCGGGGTTCGAATCCCCGACGGGTCACCAGCCGTTTTACGCGGACGTGGCGGAATTGGCAGACGCGCCGGATTTAGGTTCCGGTGCCATAGGCGTATGAGTTCAAGTCTCTTCGTCCGCACCACATGCAGGTATAGTGTAGCGGTAACACATTAGCCTTCCAAGCTGAGATCACGGGTTCGAGTCCCGTTACCTGCTCCAAGCAAAAGGCAAGTCGAAAGACTTGCTTTTTGTATATTTCGGATAATCAATCAGCAGGAGAAAAACATGTTTCAGCTTCAATCGTATCTGGATCGGCTCATTTCGGAATGCCGTTCCGCGTTCGGCGACAGGCTTCTGTATGTCGGGCTGCAGGGGAGCTATCTGCGCGGCGAAGCCATTGAGGACAGCGACATTGACGTGATGCTCGTTCTTGACCACATGACGGTCGACGACATGAAGACCTATCGGGACATTTTGAAACGGATCGGTAACTATGAAAAGTCATGCGGCTTCATCTGCGGCGGGGACGAGCTGAAGCGCTGGAATCCGCTGGAGGTCTGTCAGCTCTTGCATACGACAAAGGACCTTTTCGGCTGTCTGACCGATTATCTCCCTAAAGCGACGCGTGCCGATGAGATTAATTATGTCAAATACAGTCTCGGCAATCTCTACCACGAATTGTGCCATCGCTATATCCACGCCGACGGAGAAAAGAACCGGCTGAAGTTTCGCGTTACCTGTAAGGGCATATTCTTTCTGCTGCAGAATCTGTTCTATCTTGAAAGCGGCGTCTTTGCCGTCACAAAAAAGGAACTGCACGCGCTCGTTTCGGAGGAGGACCGGCTCGTGCTTTCCATGACGGAGCTCCCGGAGGAGTACGATTTTGATCGCATGTTCCGGATCGTATTTGAATGGCTGCAGAACGCTTTTCTTCGCATCGACCGGATCGAAGCATAATCGACGCGAATAATATATTCTTTTTTCGTGAACCTTTCGGCTTCTGTTTGCGACTTGATAGGTGAAGACGTCTTGAGAATGATGGAAAAGAGGTGAGAACATGATCGATTTTGAAGCGCTCGTTTCACAAGTGATGCAGCCGTTGGAACGCTTTGTGAAATTCCGCATCGGGAATTTACAGGACGCCGAGGATATTTTACAGGAGGTCCTGATGGCGGCGTACCGCGGCGCGGAAACGCTGAACGACGAAGTCATGTTCAAGCCGTGGATCCTCGGCATCGCGCGGAACAAATGCAACGACTATTTCCGCGCAAAGGCTAAGCGCATGGAGATCCCTTTGGAATCGCTTGACGAAACGGCGCTGACGACCGGCATCCACGGCGTTACGACACGGACGGTCGTGCATGAAACGCTCGATCGTCTCGGCGATACCGACAAGCAGATCCTGTATCTCAGCTATTTCAGAGATCTTCCCCAGGCGGAGATCGCAAGCCGGCTCGGCATTCCGGTCGGCACGGTCAAAAGCCGCCTTCACCACGCAAAACAGCAGTTCAAAGAACTGTACCCCGAAAAACCGAAAGGAGAAACCGTTATGAAGAACAATCGTCAGTTTATGCCGGAGTATATGCCGGATTATCAGATTAAGGAGATCAAAGCCGAACCGTTCGCGGTCTGCTGGGAAGAAATCATGGGCTGGTTCATCGTGCCGAAGCTCGGCGAAAAGCTCAGCTGGGCGATGTACGATTTCCCGAAGCGCAAGCGCACCGAACAGTGCGATCTGGAAGTGACCGGTCGGGCGCAGGTCCACGGGATCGAAGGCGTTGAGATCGAAACGGTCGAATATGATCCGATGGACTGCAACAAGATCGACGGCGCCGACGTCGCAAAACGCAGGTTCGTCGCGCAGCTGACCGATACGCACTGCCGGTATCTTGCGGAAAGCCACGTTGAGGACGGCGTGAAAAAGCTCTTTACCTTCCTTGACGGCGATGAATTTCTTGTGAGCTGGGGTTTCGGCGAGGATAACTGCGGCAAAGAGACGCATATCGCGCCGAAGGGGCTGATCCAAAAGCGCGGCAGCGTGATCACGACCGCGAAACAGCCGTTTATGCTCGACGTCGTCGGTCGTTACGAGGTCGCGATCAACGGAAAGACCTACGATACGATCTGCGTGATCGACGCAGGCGCATATGAGGAAGGCGTCGTGACCGAGCAGTATCTGGATCGGAACGGCAGAACGATCCTCTGGAGACGCTTCAACCGCAGCGACTGGATGCAGAAGAACTACAAGCGTCCATGGACCGAGCTTCTTCCCGAGAACGAACGCGTCACCGTCGACGGCGAGACTTACGTCCACTGGTACGACTGCATCAGCGATTACATCCTATAATCCAAAAAATGAAACAGGATCCGGTTCGTTGCCGGATCCTGTTTTTGTTATTCTTCGATTTTGACGACGCCTTCGGAAATGACCAGATGCACGTCGCCGTCCTTTGTTTGCAGGATGACAGGATCAAAAAGCTCCATCGCCTGCAGCGTTTCCGCGTCGGCAGGATTCTTTACGGAATCGCAGATGATCACATAAGACGGCATTGCCGCTGTCATCAACGCGAAGGTGTTTTCGTCATAAACGCCGTGATGCGGCAGCTTCAATACATCGCAGGTCAGATTCCGCGTGCCGAAGATCAGCTTTTCAAGCTCTTTTCCGACTGCGTCGCCCATAAACAGATAGGATTTTCCCTCATACAGGATCTTTGTGATCAGCGACTGTTCGTTGTCGCTCTTGCCGTCAAAGGGAACGGGAGAGACCCAGATCTCCGCATCGAGATCGCCGTATTTCAGAGAAAGATCCTGATCCAGATAGGATACCTCGGCGTCCGTCTGCAGCAAAGCTGCAAGCAGCTGTGTATACTGTTTGGAATCCTTTTCGTATACGGGGAGAACGATGCGATCGATCGGAAGTGATTCGATGATCGTATCCGCGCCGCCGATGTGATCCTTGTCGCAATGCGTCAGGATCAGAAGGTCCAGCTTTTCCGCGCCGAGTTCGCGAAGCCTTTCGACGAGACGTTCGCCGTCGCCGTGCTCGCCGGCGTCGATCATGATCGACGCGTCGGACGTGCGCACCAAAAGCGCGTCCGCTTTGCCGATCGAAAAGGCGTAGATATCCAGCTTTTTTGCGTCCTTGTCTTCCGTCGGATCATAGGCGCATCCGAACAGAAACAGCAGGGCGATAAGAAAGATCAATGTTCGTTTCATAAAAACAGTATATCCGAAAATTCCCGCATTGACAAGAGCCAAATATATGCTATAATGATAATACGAACATATGTTCGCATAAGGGAGATCGGAATGAAGGTATACGTCGGCGTAGAAAGCTATACGGACGAGGGCGGGCATGTGAGTCCGCATATCGTGCACTGGCTGGACGGCCGCCGCTTCGAGATCCAGAAGGTTCTGGACGAGCGGCACGCGGTCTGCATCGGCGCGGGCGGACGCGGGATCCGATATACCTGTCTGATCAACGGCAGAAAACGGTTCCTGTTTTTCGAGGGCTCCCGATGGTTTGTGGACGCTGCAAAAAATTGATGCGAAACAGTAGCAACCTTTGTAAACATGTGGTATAATCCAAATATCAAACCTACGGAGGTTCATATGGAACAGGAATACAGCGTGGAAAACGCAAAGAAATTCATCAAACAGAAATTCATGGAGCAGGGAGATTTCCTGATTTTGAAGGAGGAAGTCTTCGATGCGATGCTGGACCGCATCGTCGAGCTCGATGAAACGTTTATGGAGGATACCGGAGTCAACGACGGCGAGGTCTATGACGACGATAAGGCGTTCGAGTATCTGTTTGCGGAGATGCAGAAATCGTTCGAAGAGCAGAAGATGTACTGCATGCGCTTCGTCGAGGACTACATGGATTACAGCGAGGCGTATCTCGAAAGCATCGGCGCGATCGAATGGGATTAAAACGGAGAACTTGCATTGAAGGTACTCTTTATCGGCAACAGCCATACCTATTTCAATGATATGCCGCATCTGTTCGCGAAGATGTGCAGCGCGCTTACCGGCGAACAGACGGATGTCACGATGCTTGCGTACTCGAATCGCAGGCTTGACTGGCATTGCGAAGAGTATTTTTCGGTGCGGTTCGCGCTGCTGTACGGACAGTACGATTATTGCGTGATCCAGCAGTTCGGGCATCCGGTCCCGTCGATCGGGGAAACGGAGCCGCCGCTTGAAAAGCTTGTCCGTTTCTGCGAACGCGTCGGAACGAAGCCGGTCCTGTATATGACCTGGGCAAAGCGCGACGAATCCGAAAAAGCGGAGCTGATCAGCGGCATCTACCGTACGCTTGCCGAAAGGCATCACACGCTGCTTGCGCCGTTCGCGGAATCGTTTGAAGCATTGCGAACGGACCATCCGGAGATCGATCTCTACTGGTTTGACGGTTCGCATGCTTCGCCGTACGGGGATTATCTGATTGCGGCGACGTTTGCGGCGCTGCTGACCGAACGGGTCGATCTTTCGGCGATTCCGGATACGATCCTTGATTTTCGTGTTCGTTTTCAAAAGGGACAGGATCCGAAAGCGATCGAGGATGCGGCGGCAATCGAGAAACCTGGCGATCCGAATATCACGTCGATCCTGCGGGACTATGCGCTGCGTTCGGTGCGGGGCGAGACGGTATGAAGAACGTTCGGACATCGATTTTTGCCGTCGATACGACGCACGTCGGCGTACTGGACGGCGTACGCGCGCTCGGCGTGCTGTGCGTGCTGTGGTTCCATTTCTGGCAGCAGTCCTGGCTGATGCCGGTCTATCAAACGCCGTTTCTGGCGTGGGCGGGCATTAAGGCGATCAATCCGGATGTACTGCGCCGCGTGGGATACCTGTGCGTTGACCTGATGCTGCTTCTGTCGGCATTTGTGCTGTATCTGCCGTACGCAAGACGCACGTTCTGCGGCACGCCGGTCGATTCGGTCAAGACCTTCTTCAAAAAGCGTTTTGCAAGGATCATGCCGAGCTACCTGTTTGCGGTGATCGTGATGTTCGCCGTCGCCATGGCGCTGGGAACGTACAAGGGCAGAGCGTCGTTTGCGCTGAAGGACCTTTTGACGCATATCACCCTCACGCAGATGCTGTTCAACGACACCTATCTGTTCACCGGGATCACTGCGGTCATGTGGACGGTATGCATCGAGGCTGCGTTTTATCTGGTTTTTCCGCTGCTCGCAAGAGCGTTTGAGCGCAGACCGCTTCTTGTGTATGCGTCGATGATGCTTTGCGGCGTATGGTTCACGAACGCAGTTTCTCCGGCGCTGGGCGAACCGCGGATCATGGTCAACCGTTTTCTGACGTTTCTGCCGGTTTTTGCAAACGGTATGATGGCGGCATATCTGTATGTCTGGTATGCCGAGCGTGTCAGGCATAAAGCGATCCCGTCGATATTCGGTACGGTTGCGGCAGCGGCGGCATTGTACCTGATCTTTCGTCTGTTCCGGTCCTGCGTGGCTTCGGGCGATGCGTCGCATCAACAGGTCTGGCAGATGCAGTACAGAACGCTTCTGTCGTTTGCGTTCACCGTGTTTATGCTCGGTATGTCGATTTCGGCAAAACCGATCCGCATGCTTTTGGGCAACCGTGTGCTGTCGGCGATCGCCGCCGTATCATACAATTTGTACCTGTGGCATCAATGGCTGATGGTCAAGATCTGTACCGCGTTCGGCGCAAAGAGCGGTGCGGATATCGCAAATGGCGGCGCAAATCTGCAGTGGACAGTCACGATCATGGGGCTGCTGCTCGCGTTTGCGGTTGCCGCGCTCACCACTTACGGAATTGAAAAGCCGATTTCAAGGCTGATTTTACATAACGGAAAGGAGGAATGACAATGCATTATTCGATGAAGGTCAACAACGTTTGCTCCTCAAAGGTCGATTTCGATCTGGTCGACGGAAAGGTGTACAATGTTGCGTTCACCGGCGGCTGCAACGGCAATCTGAAAGCGATCGGCAAGCTCGTCGAGGGCATGGAACGTGAAAGACTGATACAGATTCTGAAGGGCAATACCTGCGGACCGAGCAGCACGTCCTGCGCGGATCAGCTTGCGCTTGCTGTCGAAAGGGCGGGGGAATCGTTATGATGAGATTCGGCTTCGATATCGGAGGGACCAACATTGCCGCGGGTGTGATCGACGAGCGGGATCAGCTGGTTGCAAAGGATTCTGTTCGTTTTCCGTGCGGAGAAGGAAATCAGGCGGTGATCGATGCATGCGCGGGATTGTACCGGAAAATCCTCGATCAAAATGCAATCCCGGAACAGGCGATCGCAGGCGTCGGCGTTGCGGTTCCCGGCAGCGTTTCTCCGCGTGAAGGTGTTGTCGTAGACGCGCACAATCTCGGTTTCCACCATACGCCGCTTGCTTCGATGCTTTCGGATGTGCTGAAGAAACCGGTTGCACTGATCAACGATGCGGATGCAGCGACGCTTGCGGAGCATCGGATCGGCGCGTTGAAGGGTACGCAGACTGCCATGCTCATTACGATCGGGACCGGCATCGGCGGCGGACTGATTCTGAACGGAGAACTGTTCCGCGGCGGACGCGACAACGGGACGGAACCGGGACATATGGTGCTTCGGAACGGCGGACGGCTTTGCTCGTGCGGGATCAACGGTTGCGCAGAGACCTACTGCTCCGCAACACGGCTCGGGAAGGACGGCGCCGCGTTTGGCAAACAGAATGCAAGAGAAGTGATCGAAGCCGCAAAGGAAGGGAATGAACAGGCGCTTGCTTTGTTCGGCGCATATATCGACGATTTCGGAAGCTATATCGCTTCGATCATCAACCTGCTGGATCCGGAACGCATTGCGATCGGCGGCGGCGTCAGCGGCGCGGGCAGCTTCCTTCTGGATCCGCTGCGCGCGGATGCGGAAAAGAAATGCTTCTTTGAAACCTGTCCGGAGATCGTGATCGCATCGGCAGGGAACGACGCCGGTATCATCGGCGCGGGACTGATCGTATCCTGAGCTTCGCAATACACAATAAGACGGCCGGAAATCCGACCGTCTTTTGTATACCGTTATATCGTATATCCGCCGTCGCAGCAAAGGATCTGTCCGGTTACGAACCGTGCATGTGCCAGATAGAACACGGCGTCGGCGACGTCCTCGGGCGTTCCGAGCCGAAGGAGCGGCGTTTCCGAACGGAAGGCTTCGAGGTCTTCTTCGGACAGATGCGCGTTCATAGCCGTCGGAATCAGTCCGGGTGCAACAGCGTTGACGGTGACGCCGGAAGGACCGAGCTCCTTTGCAAGCGCTTTGGTAAAGCCGATGATCGCCGCTTTCGATGCGGAATAGAGCGCTTCACAGGATCCGCCGGCAACGCCCCACATCGAAGAAATGTTGACGATCGAGCCGCGGCTGTGACGGAGATCATCCGAGAGAAGACGGGTCAGCCGCATGGGACCGCGGACGTTTGTATCGAAGATCAGATCGTATTCACGGTCAGTCGATTCGGAGAAAAGCTTTTGCGGCAATGCGACGCCGGCGCAGTTGACCAGCACGGAGATCGGTCCGAGACGCTTATGCATCTCTGCAGCAAGGTTTTCCGTCTCGTTTGCGTCGGTAAGGTCGCATCGGACACAAAGATAATCCGTTTGCTGCGGCAGAGATCCGCATAGCTGTTCGATCGCTTCACGGTTGTTTCGGTATTGGAGCGCAACGGCATAACCGGCGGCAGCAAACTTTCTTGCAATTGCGGCGCCGATCCCGCCGGATGCGCCGGTGATCAAAGCAATCTGTTTCATGGCGCCTCCGTCAGTGAAATCGTCGACATCATATCGTCGAAAGCGGCAATATAGTCGTCGCCTTCGCGGTTCAGCAGCGTAAAGAAATAGGTGCGGTCGGCGTTAACGGCATAGAGGATCAGATCGTGCATGCCCTGATCGATCTGTACCTTGCAGGCGATCCTGCGCGCATCATAGCCGTCTACCCGTTTCGTTTCGATCTGCGTGACGGAAAGCGATTCATAGCCGCAGAGCGTTTTTAGCGCTTGTTCGTACTCGTCTTTTGTAAAGCTGTCAAAATACCAGTTCAATTCCGTCGCGTTATAGGTGATCGAGCTTGAAAGGAGCGGATCGCCGTACGGCGCAAAGCAAACGACCGACGTGTTTTCAACTGGCTCGAACGGCTCCGGAAGCGATGCGCTGAACGCGGAATGGCGATATGAATTTTGCGCACTGCCGGAGCATCCGAACAAAAGGACCAGCGCAAGAAGGACGGGGAAGAGGCGTTTCATTCCGTTTCCTCCGTAACGCCGAGGATCTCTCCGATCAGCATCGTGTGCGTATCGCCGTTCAGATAGAAACGGGACATAAGCATGTCATCCTCCAACAGATGCTCGTCCAGATCGGTTCTGAGGAGAATACGGCACTCGATATGATACCGGCAGCCCGCAAAGCCGTCCTGACCGCCGAATCGGTTGGGGAACAGGGATGCGTTCAGCGCGGATATTTTATTGACGTCCCGACCGGACTTTGTGCCGCAGAACGCAAGCTCGGATTTCATCGTATCCGTTTTCGGAACGCTGACGGTAAACGTATCCGCATGCTCCAAAAGCGCGTGCGTGTAGCGGCTGTGCCGTACATAAACGGAGAAGGTCTGCTTGTTCCAAATGATGCCGAACTGACCCCAGCCAATCGTCATCGGATTTCCGTTTACCATCAAAAACGCGCCGCGCCGAAGCTGTTCGTTCGTTTCTTTCATCCAATCCATATAGAGCACCTCCGCTGATGATATTCTATTATAGCGGATCATCCTGCAAAAATCCAGTAAAAAAAGAAGCCGTCATGGCTTCTTGATCGTGAAAGCTACGCATCATCGTTCATAAAGGACGTTCTTCGGACATTGCGCTGGAACAGCATCACGATTCCCCAGATCCCGCCGAGACCGACGAGAATATAGAGGATGACCGACATGACCGATCCGGCACCGAAGATCCAAGTCACGAGATTGAAATTGAACAGACCGACCAGCAGCCAATTCAACGCGCCTACGATCATCAGTATCAAGGCAACGATATTCATGAAATCACTCCTTTCACGCCGTTAGTATGGACGCGATCAAAAGATTTCATGCTCCTTTTTTTCAGGGAATATTTCAATTTCAAACCGATCGAACGAGATCGGCTCCATGAAATCACGCTGCTTGAAGATCGTATGTGAAAACTGATCCAGTTCGCGGATATGTTTTTCGAGAACGACCGGACGGGAAAGATCGAGCGCCTGACAAAGCTCGTGCAGCACAGGCATCCATCCCTCTAAATCAGAGGGTCGTGCGAGAGCGAACTCCCGCACGACTTCCGATTTGATCTTTTGATGTTGTATGGTTTTTGCCCAGATACGCATTGCCTTGATTACGGCTTCTTTGCAAACCAGCCGTAGAACTCGCAGCAGCCGGTGTCGGAATAGGTGCCGACAAAGTTGCCGTAGACGTTGTACTTCGCGCCGACGTTTTCACCGGGCGTCCATCTGTCGCTGAGGTTGTGGACATAGACGGTCTCGTTCGTCTTGTTCATCGACATCTTGACGATGGTATCGCCGTCAACCGTGATCACCTCAACAACGGTCGCGGTGATGCGGAAGCCATACTCGTTGGAAGCATACTGCTCTTTGTTTGCAAGCAGCTCGTCGATCTTGATCTTCGAAGGAATCTCAAGGTAATTGTGTTTGCCTGAGTAGAACTTGACAAACGCGGCTTTATCCGCAAATCCTCTCGTTACGGTGAACTTCACGGATCCGTTCTCTGCGCCTTCCTTTTCGGCGTTCAGCGTGATCACGGACATGCCGTAGAAGGATTCTTCCATCGTGATCGGGAGGGAGAAGTTGCCTTCCGGATCTACGGTAACACTGCCGCAGAGCACGTTCGTCGTATTGTCGCTGGTCGCAGTCAGCGTTGCGCCCGGAAGCGTTGTGCCGATGACGTTCAGCTTGCCAGTCTTGTCAGCATGCAGCGCTGCACCTTCGGACTTGACTTCCAGAACCATCGGATCAGGGATGAATTTATACGCGTGAAGCTTCACATCCTTGGTCACGCTGATACAGTTCTTCTTTGCGGCGGTGACGGAAACGGTAACGACCGTATCTTCCGTCGCGTCGTCGGCGAATTTATAATCGTACATGAACAGGACATTCTGGTCATCGTTCTGATAGAGCGAAACTACCTTGCCGTCGATCGTTACTTCAGCGCCTGCTTCCACGATGCCGGACATGGAAACGACGTTGTTTTGCGGCGCCATGAACGGTTCGTCGCCTTCGGTTACGGGATCGGTTACCGTCATGCTTACCTTCGGAAAACTGCGCGTAAAGGACGGGCAATTTACTTTATAGGAAGAACCGTCGGCCTGCGTGATCGTAATATCCGGTTCGAAGACGATAGTGGACTCGGTTTCGGCGAGAGGACGACCGGGATAGAACACCTCTGCGGGGATCTTGACCTTACGGGTTGCGTCCTTTGCTTCGCTGTTGGTGAACGAGTAATCATCCTGGTTCGGGAAGTCGATCGTAACGGTGGAATTGCTCGGCACCACTACGGTGATCGCGATCATATCCTTGTCGCCTTCTTCGATGACTTCCTGCAGCTGCGCCGTTCTGGAATCGAGCGCAGGCGCTTCGGTCGCGGCGGGTTCGTTGGGGTTCGTTACATCTTCGGTCTGCGTGCCGGTCTGCTGCGCGTCGACGGGCGTTCTGTCCGGATTGCTGCCGCAGTTCAGCTGCTTCTTCAGCAGCATATAACCAACGAGCACAAGAATGCCGACAATCACGACGATGATCGCGATCAGCAGGACTGTGAACATCGTGTTGTTCTTCTTTTTCTGCTGCTTGCGCTTCGGCGGGGTCGGTTCATACTCGAAGGAATCGTCGGCATCCTCAAGCGCTTCTTCATCGTTATAGATGCCATCGGACTCTTCTTCATCATCTTCGGAAGAATCGTCATCCTCGTCTTCCTCTTCATCGTTGTCTTCTTCCGGTTCGACAGGCTGCGGCTTCCGACGTGTACGCGTAGGCGTCCACATGGGGATCGGCGCTTCTTCTTCGGGCTCGGAAGCTTCTTCGGGAGCGGCAGGCTCAGCGACCTTTTCCGCGACGGGCTTTTCTGCCGGGGATGCCTTTTCAACGGGCTCTTCTGCCAAAGGCTTTGTTTGCTCCGTATGCTCTTCCGCCGGCTCAGGCTGTTCGGGAACAATCCAGGAAGGACGGCTGAACCGCTTGGTCGGCTGCTGTTCTTCTTCGACCGCCTTGGGCGCGGCTTCGGGCTTCAGACTTGCAGCACATACTTTACAGAATGTTGCATGATCCGGATTATATGCTCCGCATTCCTTGCAAATCATATATATACCTCCTAATATAGTCTCGTATATTCCGCTTACTATTATAGCATAAAATTTCACAGAGAAGTGACGAATATGTAAACAATTTTCGATTTAAGTGTTTTTTTTATGTGCTTGTGGTATAAATGGTTACGAAAACAAGCCTTTCGGAATACAATAGCAGTATAGAATGCGGAACGGAAGGGATGGAAATGATCTATTTCGATAACAGTGCAACGACACAAACACTTCCCGAGGCAGCAGAGCGCGCATGCCTTGCAATGACACGGGAGTATTATAATCCGGCTGCGGCATACGGCGCGGCGTTTACGGTTGAAAAAAACGTTTCGGAAGCAAGAAGCTTTGCAGCGTCTCTGATGGGCGCTTCTTCCGGAGAAATCATCTATACCTCCGGCGGAACGGAATCAAACAACGCGGCGGTCTTCGGTGCTTTGCGAAGCGTTCACGGCAGAAAGTCGATCGTTACGACGGCGGTCGAGCACCCGTCTGTATTTGAAACGGTGAATGCGGCGGCGAAGCTGTTTGACGCAGAGGTCCGATATGCGCCGCTGCGTCCGGACGGGACCGTCGATACAGATCGTCTCTCCGAGGTGCTGACGCCGGAAACATCCTTTGTCAGCATCATGCATGTCAACAATGAACTCGGCGGAGTGAACGACCTCGACCGGATCGCGGCGAAGATCCGCGCGCTATCCCCGAGCGCGGTAATCCATTCGGACGGCGTACAGGCGTTTATGAAGGTGCGAACAAATAAGCTGCCGGTTGACCTGTACTCGGTATCCGGACACAAGCTCCATGCGCCGAAAGGCGTCGGGCTCCTGTATGTTCGCAGCGGCGTACGGTTTGCAGGCGGACAGATCGGAGGCGGACAGGAACGTAATCTGCGCAGCGGAACGACGAACGTACCGGGGATTCTCGGGCTCGACACCGCGCTTCATGCGTATCGCGCGAATGAAGCGGCTTGGCACAGTCAGATGCTCCGCGTTAAAACGCGGTTGTACCGAAATCTGATCGCGCTGCCGGATGTATTGTTGAACGGACCTTCTCCGGAAGCCGGCGCACCGCATATTCTGAACCTTTCATTCCTCGGCGTACGCGGAGAGGTGCTGATGCACGCGCTGGAGCATTACGGCGTGCTTGTATCGACCGGATCCGCATGCTCCGCGAAAAAACAGGGTAAGAACCGCATTCTGAACGCCGTCGGTATTTCCGGGGCAAGGCAGGAAGGCGCGATTCGGTTCAGCTTCTGCCCGTTCAATACGGAAGAGGAAGCCGATACAGCCGCCGAAGTGATCGAAGGGCAGCTTCGTCTGCTGCGCAAGTATCAAAGGAGATAGGTATGGAAAAAGTAATTCTTGTACGATATGCGGAAATTCATCTTAAGGGACTGAACCGTCCGTTTTTTGAGCGACTGCTGGTCGACCGCATCAAGCAGGCGCTGAATCCGGTTCACCCGTCCGTCGAGCGCGAACAGGGCAGAATCTTTATTTACGGCATCTCCGAGGAGCAGATCCCGGAATGCACGGACAAGCTGTGCCGCGTATTCGGGATCCATTCCGTCAGCGTTGCGTCCTGTGTTGAAAAAACATGGGATGCGATCCGTGACGCGGCGATTGCCGAGACACGTCCGCATGCGGAAAGTGAAACGACGTTCAAATGCTTTGCGCGTCGTTCGGATAAGCGTTTTCCAATGACGTCCGAAGAGATCTACAGAGAACTCGGACACGAGCTTCTCATCGCATTTCCGAATCTCAGAGTGGATGTGCATCATCCGAAGCTTCCTGTGACGGTTGAAATCCGTCAGAACAGCGCGTTTGTCTATACGGGAGAAATACTCGGCGCAGGGGGCATGCCGGTCGGATCGAACGGCAAGGCGATGCTTTTGATCTCCGGCGGGATCGACAGCCCGGTTGCGGGATACATGATCGCCAAAAGAGGCGTGATGCTCGATGCGGTGCATTTTTACAGCTATCCCTATACGAGCGAACGCGCAAGGGACAAGGTAATCGAGCTCACAAAGCTCGTGTCCCGCTATGCGGGCAGGATCAATCTGTACCTGGTTCCGTTTACGGACATCCAAATGACGATCTATGACAAATGCCCGTCGACGGAAACGACAGTGCTGATGCGCAGGCTGATGATGAAGATCGCGGAACGGATCGCGAAGGAAACGGGATCGCAGGCGCTGATCACCGGAGAGTCGATCGGACAGGTCGCCAGCCAAACGATCGAGTCGCTCTGCGTAACGGACGACGCGGTCAGCATGCCGGTATTTCGCCCGCTGATCGGATTTGACAAGGAAGAGATCGTTGAGAAAGCGCAGAGGATCGGCACGTTCGAGACCTCGATCCTGCCGTATGAGGACTGCTGTACGGTATTTGTACCGAAGCATCCCGTAACCAAACCGAAGGTGGACAAACTCAGAGAAAGCGAAGCGCTTGTGGATTTTGAGCCGATGATTCAAAAAGCGATCGAAAACACGGAGCGCATGAACATCAGCTGAACAGAATCGTAACGGAAAGGAAATTCATATGAAACATGTTTACAGATTTATCGGCATTGTCGTCGTGGTCATCGTTCTTTTGGCTGCGTTGCTGTATTTTCTGAACGAAAAAGGGATCCTGAAGGGACCGATCTCGGAATGGATCGACAATGTCAAAGAGGACATCCTTAAAATATTCGGGCACACGATGGACATGGTGCACGATATGGGAAATGAAGAGAACCCGGTCACAAATTCGATCAACATACCGTAATACGGCATTTTGCACTTGACAAACGCGGAACCGGATGCTAAGATATCATTCGGTTCCGATTTCTGGGTGTAGCGCAGTTTGGTAGCGTGCTTGAATGGGGTTCAAGAGGCCGAGAGTTCAAATCTCTCCACCCAGACCATACCGATACCGCAGGCAGTTTCGCCTGCGGTATTTGTTTGCACCGAAACGGGACAGGCAAAGCATTATATATGATTTTTTCTTGCATAATTTGTAGATTCGACAATCATTTCGTGATAGAATACAGAAAAAAAGAATCGGGAGGCAATTATGGAACGAACCGTTGCATGGAACACCTACAACAAGACCGAGCTCAGAAAGCTCGAAACCGTTTCAAAAGAGTACCGCGCATTTCTGGATGCAGGCAAAACGGAACGCGAATGCGTGATCGGCGCGATCGAACGCGCAAAAGCGGCAGGCTACCGCGATCTGAAAGAGATCCTCGCGGGAAACGGCAAGCTGAAAGCGGGCGATCGTGTTTATGCGGACTGCATGGGAAAAGCGATCATGCTGTTCATCATCGGCAAAAAGCCGATGGAGAAAGGATTCAATATCATCGGTGCGCACATCGATTCGCCGCGCATGGATCTGAAGCAGAATCCGCTCTATGAAGACACGGGGCTTGCTTATCTGGATACGCATTATTACGGCGGCATCAAAAAATATCAGTGGGTCACGATTCCGCTTGCGCTGCACGGCGTCGTTGCAAAGAAGGACGGAACGCTTGTCAACGTTGTGATCGGCGAGGACGAGAACGATCCGGTCGTCGGCATTTCCGATCTTCTGATCCATCTGTCCGCCGAGCAGATGCAGAAGAAAGCGGCAGAAGTGATCGGCGGCGAAGACCTGAACGTCATCATCGGCGGATTGCCTCTGAAAGACGAAGAGAAAGAGCCTGTCAAGGCGAATATGCTGAAGATCCTCAAGGATAAATACGGCATGGAGGAAGAGGACTTCCTTTCCGCGGAGATCGAGGTCGTTCCTGCGGGCAAGTCGCGCGAGCTCGGTCTGGATCGCAGCATGATTCTGGGTTACGGTCACGACGACCGCGTCTGCGCGTTTGCGCAGATCAAGGCGATGATGGACATCAAGAATACGCCGGACATGACCTGCTGCTGCATTCTTGCCGACAAGGAAGAAATCGGCTCCGTCGGCGCGACCGGCATGCACGCGAAATACTTCGAGAACACGGTTGCGGAGATCATGAATCTGATCGGCGACTATTCCGAGCTGAAACTTCGCCGCGCAATGACGAATGCGCATATGCTGTCCTGCGACGTCAGCGCCGGGTACGATCCCAACTTTGCGGGCGTATTTGAAAAGAAAAACAGCGCGTTCCTCGGCAGGGGCGTCTGCTTCAACAAATATACCGGCGCGCGCGGCAAGAGCGGCTCCAACGATGCGAATGCCGAGTATATGGCGAAGCTCCGCAAATGGATGGAGGACGCAAAGGTCAATTATCAGACCGCAGAGCTCGGCAGAGTCGATGCGGGCGGCGGCGGAACGATCGCCTATATCTGTGCGGAATACGGCATGGAAGTCATCGACAGCGGCGTTGCCGTCCTTTCGATGCATGCGCCGTGGGAGATCATCTCCAAAGCGGACCTGTATGAGGCATTCAAAGCATACCGTGCATTCCTTTTGAAGGCGGAATAATCGGACGATTCGGAACATGCCGGGGGAGCGATCCCCCGGTTTTTTTGCGCAGTGGACAAGTCGGCGGAAATGATGTATACTATCATAAATGAGGATGTATAGGATGCAGCATACGATACGAAGGACAATTGCATTATGGACAGCGGCTGTTTTTCTGCTCGGGTTCGGAACTGCATGCGGAACCGATCCGTCGGAGCAAGCCGCACAAACGCCGACGCCCGCAGCGCAGATAATCAGCTCCGCCGCGCCGATTGAGGATACGGTCGTGTCTGCAAAGGAAACGGAAACACCGGCTGCGGATGATATCATCGCAACGCCGACGCCGACGAGTACGCCTGAACCGACCGATACGCCGGCGCCGACGCCGACTGCGACGCCGGTCCCGAATCCGTATGTGGGCGTTTGGACGATCGAGGACATGCCGTTCTCTTTGGAGCTGCGCGACGACAATACATATCTGATCACGGTTTCCGATCGGGAACGGGAAGGCGCTTACACGTTCGGTACGAACTCCGTCACGCTTACCGGCGCGAACGGCGATTCCGTTGAGCTGCATTATTATTCCAAGGCGGATACGCTGAAGATCGACGATTTTAAGCTGATCCGCGACGATCTTGTCTTTTTCTATGATATCAGCTGCATTCCCGTATCGTTTCAAAATGAAAATGACGATGTAGCGGTGACCGTTCGCGGGTCTGTCGTTAAAGCGGAAGCCAAAAACGGGAAACAGATCCGATCCTATTGCTTTACGGGCGCGGGACTCACGCCGCCGGAACAATCAAGAGACTGGTTTGATACGGATGACCGCGGAGAAGATCTGAATCGGGTCCGGGTGTTCAAATACGACGGCGCCTATACCCTGTGGACGATCGATACAGACGGGGAACCGCTCACACCGATCGAGGTGACAGTTGCATCGGGCACTCGGTATACGATCGGGTCGGAAGGGATCGATTTCCTGCGAAAACCGCTCAGAGCATTCCTTCGCGAAAGAGATACCGGCACGGATGAATTGAACCGTTCCATGTGCCGGGAAGTACTCGCAGCGGGGCTGTACACGCGCGCAGGCGCAGTGACGGCGGGCGTGTCGCTTCTTTCGGCTCTGTCAAAGTACGGTTATTCCGTCGGGCGGCAGGAGAACGGAACCTATCAGGCGGCACAGGAATGGGGCGTGAACCCGCTGTGGGGGTATGAACTGTCCGCCCCGGAAGCGGATGAGGATGAGGAAGAGGAAGAAGCGGCTGAAGAAGAATCCGACCTTATCGTCACCTCCGAGTTTTATGCCGGACTTGGGAGCGCCGCAAGTATCATTTGGGCATACAGACAGGCGGGACTCAACTTATGCGCCGACGTGTATACACCGATCACCGCGCTCGGCGAGCGGGAGGATGTTCACGACAACAGGATCGACGCGGATCGTGCCGAATCCGGGGATATCCTTGAAAACGACGGAGAATACGGCATGGTCGTCGATCGTCTTGATCAAAATGGTGACGGTGCGGACGATGCGTATCTTCTGTACGAAATGGGCAAAGAACTGCTGACCGTGCAGATTCTGCCGTTCAAACAAGCGCAGGCGTGGACAGCATATTCCATGGATGCGTTCTTCGACGGCAGGGGAAGAAACGTTGACCGCATCATTTACTGGGAAAACACGTTTCAAATCCCGAAGGAAGAGCTGCCGCTGTATGTGCTGGAAACGATCGATTCGGAAGAGACGCAGCTGAACTTCATGCAATTGATCGGGAAGCTCGGCTTCTGAAAACACAAACGCGGGGCTTTTGCATGGCATAGGTGTATGGAAAAGCAAAACGAATCGGGCTTGCATGATGCGTCCGATTGAGATATAATAAAACAAAAAACGGAGGTGCAGATTTGATTCAGCTCATTTTCGGCGAAAAAGGATCGGGGAAGACCAAGAAGATTCTCGAAATTGCCAATCAGGCTGCGGAGCAGGCGAAGGGAAGCGTAGTGTTTATCGATGAAGACGAACGGTACATGTTCGATCTCAATCTGTCCGTTCGATTTATCAACGCAACGGAATATGCTTTGTCCGGACCGAAGATGTTTTACGGTTTCCTTTGCGGGATCGCCGCATCGGATCATGACCTGGAGTGTATCGTGATCGACAGCTTTATGCATTTGATTCATCACGATCTTGAATCGCTGAAGAAAATGTTCGACTGTATGGAAGAGTTCTCGAATGCGCACGGGATCAAGCTGGTCATATCCCTTTCCTGCGCGCCGGAGCAGCTTCCCGATTTTCTGAAAGCGTACATTGCATAACGAAAACGACGACACGGAACTCTGAGCTGTGATGGGGAAGGGATCCTGCATCACAGCTCTTTTTACACAAAGAGGATCAGCAATACTATGGAACAAGTCAATCTTACCCAAGCTGCGGAAACAAAACGAAAAACACAAAAATCCGGAAAGCATCTGCTTTTGGGATGCGCCTTTTTGCTTGCGGTCATCCTTACGGCAAGCATTGCCTTCGCGGCAGCGTGGTTCGCAGCCAAAGCGAAGTATTCCTCCGGGAACGGACACCTGGTCGAATCGATCCGTCAGGCGAGGGAAATCATTCACGACAATTTCTTCTACTACGACGAAGAACAGGAAAAAGACCTTGCCGACGCGGCGCTGAAGGCGATCGCTTCGGCGACCGGCGATCTGTACGCGGAATACTACACCAAAGAAGAATACGACGAACTGATAAAGCAGAATCAGCGAACATTTGTCGGCGTCGGCATTCTGACACAGATCAACGAAGACGGAGTCGTCCAGATCCTCGACGTCTACGACGATACGCCCGCAAGCGAAGCCGGTCTTCTGCCCGGAGATATCCTGCTGGAGATCAACGGCGTCGCGTTTGACGGCGTGATGACGCTTTCCGAGTTTCTCGACAATGTCTGTGCGGAGGACGGAGCATCCAACTCTTTCGTGATAGGACGCGGAGAAGAAAAGCTGTCCTTCGACATCATCGTTCGCGAAGTACATACGCCGGCGGTCAGCTCCCGCATGCTCACGGATTCGATCGGATACATCCATGTACTGTCGTTCCACGGCACCTGCGTCGACGAAACCAAGGAAGCCATGAAAACCCTGCGTGAAGCCGGCATGCAGACGCTCGTGCTGGATCTGAGAGACAATCTCGGCGGTTCTTTGTACGACGCGGTGGATATTGCCGATATCTTTCTTCCGAAGAATTATATCGTGACGACGCTCCGCGCAAGAGACGGCAAGGTCGTGGAGTATAAAACGCACGATGCAGGGACCGATATCCGGATGGCGCTTCTGGTGAACGGGTATTCCGCGTCTGCAAGCGAGCTTGTCGCAGGCGCGCTGAAGGATCACGGAGCGGCATATCTGATCGGTACGAAAACATACGGAAAGGGCATTGTGCAAAGCTTCTACGAGATCCCCGAAACCAAGGGCTGGATCAAGATCACAACGGACGCCTATTATACGCCGAACGGCGTTTGCGTACAGGACGAGGGGATCACGCCGGACTTGAATGTAGAGCTTTCCGAAGAGGCAAAGAAGTATTCGATCGATTATATCCCGTTTGAGCTGGATACACAGCTGCAGGCGGCAATTGCATATTTGGAGGATTGATGATGAAACAGAAGAATTACTATATTCTCGATGAATCGCTGTATCCGTCCGGGCAGGACAAAATCGAATGGGTGCGGCGCAATATGGCGCTTTTGAACGGGATCGAAAAACAGTTCCGAAAAGAGCAGCCGTTCAAGGGGATGCGGATCGCCTTGTCGGTCCATCTGGAAGCAAAGACTGCGTATCTGTGCGAGGTTCTGAAGGCGGGCGGCGCGGAGATGTATGTCACCGGCAGCAATCCGCTCTCCACGCAGGACGACGTTGCGGCGGCGCTCGTGAAAGAAGGCATGTCCGTATTCGCCGTGCACGGAGTATCTGCCGATGTATATGAAGAATGTCTCGAAAACGTCCTTTCTGCGGAGCCTGATCTGATCATCGACGACGGGGGAGACCTCGTTTCCATGCTGCATACAAAGCTTCCGCACCTGATTCCGAAGATCCGCGGCGGCTGCGAGGAAACCACAACCGGCATCCATCGTCTGTTTGCCATGCAGAGAGACGGATCGCTCCGTTTTCCAATGTTTGACGTCAACGACGCGCAGTGCAAGCATTTGTTTGATAACCGGTACGGAACGGGACAGTCCGTGTTCGACGGCATCGATCGAACGACCAACCTGATCGTTGCGGGAAAGACCGTCGTCGTCGCAGGCTACGGATGGTGCGGAAAAGGCGTTGCGATGCGTGCAAAGGGGCTCGGCGCACGCGTGATCGTGACAGAGATCGATTCGGTCAAGGCGATCGAAGCGGTCATGGACGGATTCACCGTCATGCGCATGGCGGACGCGGCAAAGCTCGGCGATGTATTCGTTACCGTTACCGGCATGCGTGACGTCATCACCGAAGCGCATATGAAACAAATGAAAAACGGCGTTCTGCTCTGCAATGCGGGACATTTCGACGTCGAGATCGATGTCGCGCGGCTTAAGGAGATCGCAGTCGAATCGCGGCAGATGAAGCCGAACATCATGGGATACCGGCTGGAGAACGGAAATTGGCTGTATCTCCTTGCGGAAGGACGGCTTGTGAACCTTGCATCCAGCGACGGACATCCGGCGGAGATCATGGATATGAGCTTTGCGATCCAGGCGCTTTGCGCAAGAGAACTTGCCGTAAATCCGCCGAAGGAAGCGCGTGTGTACGCGGTCCCGGACGAGATCGATGCGTTCGTAGCGCATGAAAAGCTGAAGGGTATCGGCGCGGAAGTGGATGTTTTGACCGATATTCAAAAAGAATATGCAAATTCTTGGAAAGTTTAGGTTTACAGATTCACTTTTTTGTGTTATAGTTAATTGATTAAATTGGGTTAATCCGTGTAAACGGATTCAATTTTCACCACCAAATTCCAACAGGGGGAACACAAATGAAACTCTACACCGCGAATGAGATTCGCAACATCGGCGTCTTCGGACACGGCGGCGAGGGCAAAACGACCTTGACGGAGGCCATGCTTTACAATGCAGGTCTCGTTGATCGTTTCCCGAACAATGCACCCACGACGGACTTTGACCCGGAAGAGGTCAAGCGTTCCATCTCCATCAACATGGCGCTTGCGCCCTTGGAATGGAAGAACACCAAGATCAACCTGATCGACGCACCGGGCTTCTTTGATTTTTACGGCGAAGTGGCAGCGGCAATGGCGCTTTGCGATGCGGCGCTCGTCGTGATCAGCGCGGTATCAGGTCCTGCAGTCGGCGCGGAAAAGACCATGGCAATGTGCAAAGAACAGCACAAAGCCCGCATGATGGTCATCAACCAGATGGACCGTGACAATGCAAACTTTGAAAAGACCATGCAGGCCGTGAACGAGAAGTTCGGCGTGAACGTCGTTCCGATCCAGCTTCCGATCATGGAAGGCGGCGTGTTCAAGGGCTATGTCGATATCGTCAACATGAATGCAAAAATGTTTGACGGCAAGGGCGAAAAGGAAGTCGCGATCCCCGGCAATCTCGAAGCGGAAGCACAGGAGCTCTATGAGAAGCTCACCGAGGCGGCAGCCGAAGCCGACGAGGATCTCATGATGGAATACCTGGAGACGATGGAGCTTTCCCGCGAACAGATCCTCATGGGTCTTTCAAAGGGTGTTCTGGACGGCGACATCACGCCCGTCTGCTGCACGTCCGCGCTCAACAATATCGGCGTTACCACGCTGTTGGAGTACATTCTCCATTATCTGCCCACGGCTGCGGATGCGAAGCTTCCGAAGGCGTATAAGAACGGCGAAGAGATCGAGCTTACGAGAGACGGCAAGATGGTTTGCCACATCTACAAGACGGTCAACGACCAGTTCGGCAAGTACAGCATCGTGAAGGTCCATCGCGGCACGCTGGACGGCGGCGTTGCGCTTTACAATGCGAGCCAGGAAAAGAACGAAAAGCCCACGGCGCCCGTGATGCTGCGCGGCAAAAAGTCCATTGCGGTCGATAAGCTGAACGCTGGCGATATCGGCGCGATCCCGAAGCTGCAGATCTCCAACACGAACGATACGCTCTGCGACGCGTCCGACCCGGTCACGATCGAGAAGATCGTCTTCCCGGAGCCGTGCATCAGCCTCGCGGTCACCGCAAAGAAGCAGGGTGAAGAGGACAAGGTCATCGGCGGTCTCAACAAGCTCCTCGAAGAGGACCCGACCATTGCGATCGAAAAGAACGCGGAAACCGGCGACGTCCTACTGAAGGGTCTCGGCGAGATGCACCTCGATGTTACCTGCGCAAAGATTCGCAACAAGAGCAACGTCGAAGCACAGCTCTCCGATCCGCGCATTCCGTACCGTGAGACGATCCGTGCAACGGCGGAAGCGGAAGGCAAACACAAGAAGCAGTCCGGCGGCAGCGGTCAGTTCGGTGTTGTTCAGATGCGGTTCGAGCCGGCGCCCGAAGGCGTTGATTTCGAGTTTGTCAATGCGATCGTCGGCGGCGTTGTTCCGAAGGAATACATCCCGGCAGTCGAAAAGGGGCTGCGCGAAGCCATGCTTCACGGCGTGCTTGCGGGCTATCCGATGGTCGGCATCAAAGCGACGCTGTATGACGGCAAGTATCACCCCGTCGATTCCAAGGAAGTCGCGTTCAAGAGCGCAGCAAGACTGTCCTATAAGGCAGCCTGCGTCAAGGCGAATCCCGCGCTGACCGAGCCGATCTACACCTACTACATCTGGGTCCCGAACGATAACGTCGGCGACATCATGGGCGACCTCAGCCGTCGCCGCGGCAGAATGCTCGGCATGACGCCTTCTAACGGCGGCACCGAGATCGTCGCGGAAGCGCCGCTTTCCGAGATGTTCAAGTATGCGACCGACCTGCGCTCCATGACGCAGGCGCGCGGTTCTTTCCGCAGCGAGTTCACCCGCTATGAGGATGTTCCCACCGAGCAGGCGAAGAAGATCATCGAGCAGGCAAAGCGCGAGGACGAGGACGAAGAATAATTCCGAAGGGATACGGGAGCGCATCGTGCGCTCCCGGTTTTTTATATGGAAAAGCAGTTTACTTGCAGCAAAAATGCGCTGAAGAAAGCGCACATCACCTGTCTGTTCTATTCAATCGGGCTGCCCTTCATTGCCGTACTGTTTGTTCTTCCGTTTTTCTGGGGCGAACAGAAGAGGTTTTCATGGCATATCATCATCTATGTTTTGCTCGCGGCACTTTTCATTTATCAGGGATACCGTTCCTTTCGCGTACTGCGTTCATTGCATCAGTCGCTGTGCCGGACAGACGGTGTAACTGTTTCGGGGATCCATACAAAAGATCCGTTTCAAAAAGGCATTCCGTTTCAGATCGACAAAACAGAAATTACCAACGTGAAAGAAACGATTGCGGCAACAGTCAAAAAAGAGGACATGGACTATCATCCGCGGACGCTGCACCGTGCGCCGTTTGAATCGCCGGAGCTTCGCGGATACCGGTCAACCATCATAGAGACCGGGAACGCTTCTTATTTGCTTTTCGGGATCGAACTGACAGAAGAATTCAAAAATGCTCTGAAACCTGAATAATACAAAAGAAACCGGCGGAAACCGCCGGTTACAGCGTGTCAATAAAACTTTTGACACGCTGAGCAGGCTGTTGGGAAGGAGGGCAGAAGAGCTATTCTCTAAAGGGTGGTTTTAAACCGCTACTACAGAATAGCTGCGAGATAATCTTTCTGCGGCAAATGAATGATAGCAGCTATCGGAAAGGAGCTTTTTTCTCGGCAAGTAAAAAACAAAAAAACGTGTCATTCTGAGCTGCAAGGCGAAGAATCTTTGAACGCAAGATCGAATACATCATAGTTTCACGCTGAGATCCTTCCTCGCTTCGCTCCTCAGGATGACATCCCTTTTTTTCTGGAAGGGCGCACTTACTCACCACCGACACCGTCGGCGGTGATACTCTCCTGCGTCGGGACGTGCGTACACAACAGCGGTTTCTATTTCCAGTACACAATCAACGGGGTTAGGGTGTCCCCTAAAGCAAAAGCTGAGGCGGTTCAACCTCGGCTTTCGGCATTTGGAACACAAATGTCTTGCTTGCTGTTCTGTTCGACAAAAAAGTGTATAGCAAAACAAGGTCAATTATTGAAAAACAAACCATTCTATGATAAGATAGCAATGCTACACGACTATACTGTCTTTGTTCAGGAAGGTGCGTTTTTGCCTCGGCAAAAACGCAACCTCCTGATTTGGCATCTATCTTGAATTGAGACAGTCAAAGTTGTGTAGCGACAAGCGGAGTTATGAATTTTTCGGTGTGTAGCTCCCTTGGGGCTACACACTTTTTTATTTGGGGAGGAACAGACAATGAAAAAAGCAATTACAATTCTACTATCGCTCCTAATGATGCTTTCCGTTGCCGCTTGTGGTAGAGGTCAATCGGCACCCAAACCTATAGCTATAGCAACCGAAGTACCAGCAACAACCGAACCCACGCCTAAGCCAACAACTGAACCCACTCCAATTCCTACCCCTGAACCGTATTGGAGTATTGATTACTATCTTGATGACTATGGCGATAAGACAGATGAAGCATATGTAATGGGGAAATTTGATGGCACTTTCAGCAATACTGCGACTACCAATTCAGATTTAACCGTTCTGTTTTTTTATAGCCCCAACGAATGCAGTATTCGTCTGCTCGAATACGATTCTATTAAAGCTAATTTCCCAACAGGCAAATATGCTTTCATTCAGTTTAAGATCGACAATGACGAGTATAAGATTGATATGAACGTCCCTAACTTAGGCGAAGATTTATATTTATATGCTTTACCTAAAGGTATGTTTATATCTGCACACGAACTAGAAAAACAACAGAAAAAGCGCGATAAATGTGATGTACTAGTAAATGCACTGAAAGAAGGCAAGCAGATCAAATGCGTTATTAAAAACGATTATGCAAGCGCTTACTACTTTACTTTAGAAGGAGAAGGATTCAACGACAAGTTAATTACAGCCTTTGAAAAAAACTAGAAATATAGTTTCGAAACTATGTGTGAATAATCGATCTACTAATTGTTAGAATAATAAAGAGTAATCGACATATGACATCTCCTTAATTAAGGATATTATAATACAGGTATTATAGAACTCAACTGGAGTATTACAAAAAGCACAGCCGACCAAAGCCGACTGTGCTTTGAAAATCCCCCTTGACAAAGTGCCTTTGAATCCATGTTTTCGCGACGGAGCTATACTATAGTATGCGACTGAGCGGAAATATGGATAGTTTGCGGAGAGATAATGAAAAGAAAAGGCGCCATATGCGCCTTTTCTTCCGACAAGTATTCCTTTATAAATTCTTGCCGCAAACGGTCTGGCCCCTTTTACGACAGTCTGAAACCGGCGGAAACCGCCGGTTATTTTTTATCGGGGTGAAAGTATCGAAAAACAGATTGAGCAGATGCAGTCGTCATTCCTTTCACTGCCGCAAGATCCTCTAAGCTTGCCGCTTTGATCGCATCCGCGGTCAGAAAAGCATCGAACAATGCGCGTTTGCGTTTCTCGCCGACGCCTTCGATGCTGTCGAGAATCGAATACAAAGCGCTCTTGCTCCGGAGATTTCGATGATAGGAGATCGCAAACCGATGCGCTTCGTCGCGCAGACGTTCAATCAGATGCAGCGGAGCGCTGTTTCTCGGAAGAAGGATCGGGTCGTCTTGTTCAGGAAGATAGATGATCTCGTCGGATTCGGCGAGCGCACAGATCGGGATGTGCGAAAGATTCAGTTCCGTGAGTACGGAGACGCCGACGGCAAGCTGCGTTTTGCCTCCGTCAAGCACGATCAGATCGGGGAGCTCTCCGTCTCCGGACAGCCTTCGGGTCAGCACTTCCTGCATGGCGATCAGATCGTCGCCGCCCGCATCGGAACGGATCCGAAAATGCCGGTATGCGGTTTTATCCGGCTTGCCGTCGCGAAACACAACCATGGACGCGACCGTATTGGTTCCCATCAGGTGGGAATTGTCGAAGCATTCGATACGGGAGGGGATCTCATCCAAACCGAGAATACCGGAAAGTTCCGCAAGCGCGCCCTCGCCTCGTTCCCATTCGCGTGTACGGATTCGGTCGTTTTTCTCGAGGAGCGCTTTACAGTTCTGCTTTGCCATATCGGTCAGCTGATGCTTCACGCCGCGCTGCGGCACATTGACGGACACCTTTTTGCGCCTGCGTTCGCAGAGCCATGCTTCGATCTCCGGCATATCCGTGCACGATTCGGCAAGCAAAACCAGGGGCGGGATCTCGATGCCGTCCTGTCCGTAATACTGGAGAAGGAATGCGTGCAGCCATTCGGACGGAGCGTCGTCGCCGTCGCCCTCCAGCGGAAATGCATGTGTTCCGATCACCTTGCCGCCGCGTACGAACAGCGCAAAGACCATACGGGCGTCATTGAGCGAATCGACTGCAAAGACGTCCGCTGCAAGCTCGCTGGCGTTGATCGCGACCTGCTTTTCCCGCAGTGCCGAAACGGCTTTTATTTTATCCCGCAGCAAAGCAGCCCGTTCAAAATCGAGCGCATCGGAAGCTTCCTGCATTTTTTGCGTCAGATAGGGAATCAGATCGCCGCTCTTGCCGTTCAAAAGCCGGATTGCTTCGTTGAGGTACGCATGGTATTCTGCTCGTGTGATCCTGCCGCTGCAGGGCGCGCAGCACTTGCCGACGTGGTGCAGAAGACAGGGACGCTCGCCACGCGCCTGCATATGTGCGATATTCTTTTTGCAGTGCCGCAGCGGAACCAGATCGTATACAAGCCGAAGCTCCTCCTGCACGGAAGGACCGACGATGTACGGTCCGAGATAGGTCGCGCCGTCCGGTTTGACGCGCCGCACGATCTCGATCCGGGGAAAGTCCTGCTTAAGATCGATCCGGAAGTACGGAAAATGCTTATCATCCTTCAAAAGGATATTGTACTTCGGCATGAACTCCTTGATGAGATTGCTTTCGAGCGACAGGGCTTCGGTCTCGCTGTGCACCTCGATCGTTTCAAAATCGGCGATGTGCGAAACCATCGCCCGGACCTTCGGCGAATGGTTTTTGGAAGACTGAAAGTATTGCCGGACACGGTTTTTGAGGATCTTCGCCTTTCCGACGTAGATCACCGTGCCGGTATCGTCAAGCATTTTATAAACGCCCGGTTTCTCCGGAAGCAGAGCGATTTTGTCTTCCAGTATGCTGTTCATGTGCGGTCTTCCCTGATCGCCTGCGCTTTCAAAAGCATTTCATACAACACCGGCGCAGGCAGTCCGACGACGTTGAAATAATTGCCCTCGATCGATTCCACAAATACGCAGCCCAAGCCCTGCACGCCGTAGGATCCGGCTTTATCCAAAGGCTCGCCGGTCGAGACATACCAACGGATCTCCGTTTCGCTCATCGGACGGAAGCGGACCTTCGCGGTCGAATAACGGACGTCGGCATAACCCGTTTTGAGAACGGCGAGACCGGTATAGACGGTGTGCTGTCGTCCCTGCATACGGGTTAGCGTACGGACGGCGTCGTCGGGCGATTTCGGTTTTCCGATGAGTTCGCCGTTCAATTCGACGATCGTATCCGCGCCGATCACGCAGGCGTCCGGGTGCATACGCAGGGCAAAGGAAGCCTTTTGCTTTGCAAGATGCATCACGGTTCCCGGAATCGAAAGACCGTCCGGGATCTGTTCCGGCTCGGTGCAGACTTCTGTTTGATAGGTCAGCCCCATGAAATGCATGATCTCATGACGGCGCGGCGACTGCGATGCAAGGATCAGTTCCATGTTCCCTCCCATAAAAGACCGACGGGACAATGGTCGCTCCCGAAAACACTGCTGTAAATGATCGCGTCCCGGATCCGATCCCGGTCCTGTTCGCGAACCAGGAAATAGTCGATCCGCCATCCGGCATTGTGTTCACGCGCCCGGAAACGATAGCTCCACCACGAATAAGCGCCCGTGAGATCCGGATACTTCACGCGGAACGTATCCAGAAAACCGGCGTCCAACAGCGATCCGAACATTGCGCGCTCCTCATCGGAGAATCCGGCGTTTCCTCGATTGGGTCCGGGATTTTTCAGATCGATTTCCCGATGCGCAACATTCAGATCGCCACAGTAAATAACAGGACCGTTCTTTGCAAGATCGGAAAGATACCTTCGGATCGCCGTTTCAAAATCGGTACGGAAATCAAGACGCCTGAGACCTTCCTGCGCGTTCGGCGCATATGCGGTCACAAACGTGAAGGCGGGGTAGAACAGCGTAATGGTTCGTCCTTCATCGTCAAAACGCGCATCGCCGATGCCGAAGCGAACATCCTTTGGTTTCTGCTTCGTGAATACCGCGGTGCCGGAATATCCCTTTTTCTGCGCACTGAACAGATACGATTCATATCCGTCCGGCGCATAGGTAAGCTGTTCCGGCTGCAGTTTGGTTTCTTGCAGGGCGATGATATCCGGAGATTCCGCACGAAGAAAATCGTCGAATCCTTTTTCGAGACAGGCTCGCAGCCCGTTCACATTCCAACTGATCAGTTTCATGACTGTATTATATATTTAAAAAACCGTGTTGACAAGTAGGAAGATCAATGTTAGCATATCTGTATCATATGAAACGGAATAAGCGATAAATGAGTACGATAGCAGATGCGGAACGATATGCGCGCCAATTGAAGGGAACGGTATTGTTCCGGGAAGTGCCGGAAGATCGGGTCCGGAAATGGCTGTATCAATCAAATGTTTCGATCGCAGAATATGATGCAGGCGAATATCTGTATCATAAAAACGACAGAACCAATCGGATCGGGATTCTGCTCCGCGGAAGCGCGGAGGTGAATCGTGAAAGCCGCGACGGGAAGATGCATATGAGCACGCTGAAGCGGAACGACTTGTTCGGCGCAGCCTCGATCTGCGGGGAAAACACGGCGTATGTGACGGATATCCGCGCCAAGGAACGTACGCGCGTTCTGATCATCCCGGAGAATGAGATGCTCGATCTGCTGTCCTCCGATCAAACGGTCCTCAGGAACTATCTGTCTTACCTGAACGGAAGGATCCGTTTTTTGAACAAGCGGCTCGACGCATTTTCCAAGAACTCCGTCGCCGCACGCATCATGACGTTCTTCGCTGCCGAGGCGGACGGGAACGCATATCATGTCAAAAGCTTTACAAAGCTTTCCGAATCTCTTTGCGTCAGCCGCGCAACGCTGTACCGTGCGCTTGACACACTGGAGGATGAACATAGAATCCGCAGAAACGGAAAAGAAATAGAACTGTTGGAGGAATATGAACCATGAAAAAGATCATTGTGATTTGTCTCTCGTTGTTGATGATGGCATCCGTCGCCGCTTGCGCCGGGACACAGCAGAATGCGGAACAGCCTCAGACGCCGGCGGAACCCGTGCGCGTCGCAGCGCTTGCCGGTCCGACCGGCATGGGTCTTGCCTATATGATGCAGGACATGCAGGACCGCTACAGCGTTGAACTGTTCACAGCGCCGGATCAGGTCACGGCAAAGATCGTAAACGGCGAAGTCGATATCGCAGCCGTTCCGATCAACCTTGCTTCCGTGCTGTATAAAAAGACCGAAGGAAAGATCAATGTGATCGCGATCAACACCCTCGGCGTACTGTATGTGCTCGAAAACGGCGATACGATCCACAGCGTTGCCGATCTCGCGGGAAAGACCGTTTGGTCGACCGGCGAAGGCAGCACGCCGGAATACATTCTGAACTACCTGCTTGCGGAAAACGGGCTGACCGATTCCGTCAAGGTGGAATACCTTGCCGATAATGCCGAACTGATCGCAAAGCTCGGTGACGGCTCAGCCGAGGTCGCCTTGCTTCCGGAACCGCACGTTTCGATTGCATCGGCACAGAATGAGAACGTTCGCGTTGCGCTGAAGGTCAACGATCTTTGGAACGAGAAGAACGATACACAGCTTGTACAGGGCGTCTATATCGTTCGTACGGATTATCTTGCAGAGCATAAGGATCAGGTCGACGCGTTTCTGAAGGATGCGGCGGACTCTGCAAATAAAGTCGTGACCGACGAGAACGCACCTGCCGTTGTGGTGGCGCAGGGCATTATCGGAAAGGAACCGATCGCAAAGCGTGCGATTCCGAACTGCAACATCACGCTGATCACCGGCGCACAGATGAAAGCGAGTGTATCCGCCATGCTGAAGGTCCTGTTCGATACAAACCCGAAATCGATCGGAGGCGCTATGCCCGGCGACGATTTCTACTATGCGGCAGATCCTTCGTAAAGCAATTAGAATCTGCGTTCCGATCGCAGTATACATTCTTGTTTGGCAGCTGCTGTCGATGCTTGTCGGCAGCAGGCTGCTTCTTTTGCCTTCGCCGATTGATACGCTGAAGTCGATCAAGGAGATCGTTCTTTCGGTGTCCGGATGGCGCTCGATCGGAATGACGGTTCTTCGGATCCTTTGCGGATACCTGCTCGGCTGCGGAACAGGCGTCATATTGGCAGTTCTGACAGCGCATTTCCGCGCATGCGACTGGCTTTTGAAACCGCTTCGTTCTCTGATCAAGACCACGCCGATCACGTCGTTTGCGCTGATTCTGCTCGTTTCGGTCGTATCCGGCATGGTGCCGGTCATTGTGGCGATGATCGTTGTTGTGCCGATGATCTGGCAAACAACGGAGGAAACGATCAAAAATCGCAGCGTCCAGCTTTCAGAGATGTCGCAGATCTATCTGACGCCGTGGAAAAAACTGCGGTATGTTTCGCTGCCGCAAATCCTTCCGCATTTTTTCGCAAGCGCATCAACGGCGCTCGGATTTGCGTGGAAGGCTGTGATCACGGCAGAGATCCTTGCGCTGCCGAAATTCGGTATCGGCAGGCAAATGCAGTTTCATAAGATCCATGTGGAGATTCCGGAGCTGTTCGCGTGGACGCTGCTCGTCATCCTGCTGTCCGTGCTGCTGGAAAGCATCATCCGGTTTTTGCTGAGAAAGGCAGGGCAGAGATATGATTGAAATCAGAGATCTGTCCGTAAAACTCGGCGATAAACAAGTGTTTTCAAACTATTCCGTATCGATTCCGGACAGCGGGATCGTGCTCCTGTCGGGAGAATCCGGGATCGGCAAAACAACGCTGCTGCGCATTCTGTGCCGGCTTTTAAAACCGGACGGGGGAACGATTGCGGGAACGGACCGGCGAAAGATTTCCGTCGTTTTCCAGGAGCCGCGTCTTTTGGACCGTTTGACCGCGCTTGAAAATGTTGCGCTCGTTTCGGACCGCATGACGGCGGAAAAGCTTTTGCGTTCGCTGAATATGGAAAACGAGCTGCATGTCAAAGCCGGCGCACTTTCCGGCGGGCAGAAGCAGCGTGTTTCGCTTGCGCGTGCCTTTGCGTTTTCCGACGATGTCGTCCTTTTGGACGAGCCCTTTACGGGGTTGGATGAAGAAAACAAGGGGAAAGCGGCGCAGCTTATTCGTACCGCCCGGCTTGCCGTTGTTGTTTCTCATGATCCGGCAGACGCCGATCTGCTATCTGTCGACGAAAAAATTCAGCTTTGACTTGCACTTTTTTCGCATATGTGGTATGATACCATATCAATATTATGCGGAGGAATGCATATGGGCATTGTTGTTCGTGATAAGAAGTTCCCGTCGGCTACGGGAATCTGCGACGTGCGCTACCGTATCTGGACGCCGGACGAGCCGCGCGCATGCGTACAGATCATTCACGGCATGGCGGAGCACATCGAACGGTATCATGATTTTGCCATGTATCTTGCCGAAAACGGTTTTCTGGTATTCGGTATGGACCTTCCCGGTCACGGCAAATCGGTCGGAAAGGATCAGCCGCTTGGCTATTTCGGAGAAAAAGACGGCTGGGACAACCTCATAAAAGACAACAAAACCATGCATGACGCAGTCATGAAGGATCATCCCTCCATGGCATGCATTCTCTTCGGCCATTCGATGGGCAGCTTCCTTGCAAGAACGTATGCCGGTCGGATGGGCGTTGATTTTGATGCGTTCATTTTCTCGGGGACAGCAGGCGCAAATCCTGCGCTTGCAATCGCCAAGATGATGGCAAAAAGCGCGATCAAAAAGGGCAAGGGCAATCAGCCGAACGAAAAGCTGAACAAGCTCGGGTTCGGCGGATACAATAAAAAGTTCAAGGATCCGAGAACGGAATTTGACTGGCTCTCCCGCGACACGGCGAATGTCGATCGCTATATTGAAGATCCGCTTTGCGGCTTTGTGTTTACGTCCTGCGCATTCTATGATCTGTTTACGGGACTGGGCGAGGTCTCCAATCTGAACTGGGCGAAACGCGTTCCGAACCGTCCGATCTTCCTGCTTGCCGGTTCCAACGATCCCGTAGGCAATATGGGAAAAGGCGTCAAACAGGTCAATCAGTGGCTTTTGAAGAGCGGTCATACAGTCACGATGAAGCTGTATCCGGAAGGACGGCATGAAATGCTGAACGAAACGAACCGCAAGGAAGTATACGGCGACGTTCTTTTGTTCATCGAATCGGTCTGTGCCGCCGGAGAAAAAGAATGAGCGTTCTGATATACCGCGATGAAAAAACCGTCGGCGTATGCGCGGCGACGATCATCGCAGCACAAATCCTGACCGATTCATACTGCACGGTCGGCGTAGATTATCATGAAACGCTGCTGCCGGTCTTTGAATCCTTGTCCGCCATGACAGAAAACGGGCTGCTTGCCTGGAACGATACAAAGGTTTATCAGCTGTTTGAGTTTCTGCCGGACGAAACCGGCGAACAGCGGATCGCAAACCTGCTCGGCAAAGCGTTGTTTGCGAAAACCGATATCAGCGAAAAGCAGTATATCGTTCCGTTCTCTTCCGACTGTCCGCCGGAGCAGACCGCGCAGCTGTTTGAAGAAGCGATCCTGAACGACGGAGGACTGGACATCGCGCTGGTTGCTGTGCGTCATGACGGCGCTTTGCTGATGAATCAGAGCGCGGACCGCGATCCTGCGGCGCATGTTGAAACGATCGACGGCGATTCCTTCCTGACGGCGGGACTCAACGTGCTGATGCAGTGCAAGCATCCGATCGTTGTCGCAACGGGGCGAAACGTTTCCGGCGCGGTGAAGGCGATGCTGAAGGGCAGCCTTTCGGAAACGCCGCTTGCGGCGCTGCGTCTCCATCCCGGAGCAACCTTTATTATAGATGAAGAAGCGGCAGATTTGCTGTGAGCTTTGTAACGATTTTGATTTGAATTAGGAGGAAAACATATGTCCGGACATTCCAAATGGGCAAACATCAAGAACAAAAAAGAAAAAACCGACGCACAAAAGGGTAAAATATTTACGAAGATCGGTCGTGAGATCGCCATCGCCGTAAAAGAAGGCGGCGGCGCCGACCCGGCGAACAACTCCAAGCTGCGCGACGTCATCGCAAAAGCAAAAGCTGCCAACATGCCGAACGACAATATTTCCCGCTCTATCAAGAAAGCAAGCGGCGACGGCAACAGCGTAGACTATGAAGAGGTCGTATACGAAGGCTACGGTCCGGGCAACATTGCCGTGATCGTTAACGTTCTGACCGACAACCGCAACCGTATTGCGGCAGAGATGCGGCACATCTTCTCCAAGAGCGGCGGCAACATGGGCGCTTCCGGCTCCGTTGCATGGATGTTCGATAAAAAGGGCTTGCTGGTCATCGAGCGTACGGCGCTCATGGATGAGGACGAAGTCATGATGCAGGCACTCGACGCAGGCGCTGACGACTTTGTCGCGCAGGACGACGTGTTTGAGGTTTACACCTCTCCCGCAGATTTCTCTTCCGTTCGCGAGGGACTGGAAGGACTCGGTTACACGTTCCTTTCCGCGGAGATCGGTCAGATCCCGAAGAACACCACGAACATTACCGATCCGGAAACGATCGAGAAGATCGAACGGTTCCTGGAACGGATGGATGATAACGACGATGTTCAGGAAGTCTTCCACAACGGCGTTTGGGAAGAGAAAGAATAATATCGGATCGCAAGCAATAAACATTAAGGAATAAAAAAGGAGGATCTATCATGGCGATTTCTGTCGTGAATGAAATGGGAACCGTTTCCGTTTCGGAGGATCTGATTGCAACGATTGCCGGGTATGCCGCGGTTGAAAATTACGGCATTGTCGGAATGTGCGCAAGAAGCGCAGGCGATGCGATCGTTGAATTGTTCGGAAAAGAAAATCTGCAGAAGGGCGTTCTGGTTGAAAAGATCGGCGAGAACGAGGTAGACATTACTCTGCATGTCGCGCTTCAGTACGGCGTCAGCCTTCCTGCGGTATCACAGAACACAAAGCAAAACGTACGGTATCGGATAGAGGATATGACCGGAGTTACTGTTCGCTGCGTGAATATCTTTGTGGAAAGTATTCGCGTTCAGTAAGCGGATTTCGGAGGGTTTGAGCATTGAACATACTGAGCATCAAAGGCTCGCTGCTGCGTGATTTGTTTCTCGGCGGCGCTGCCAATCTTGAAAAAAACAAAGCGTATATTGATTCGCTGAACGTATTTCCCGTTCCGGACGGCGACACCGGAACCAATATGTCCATGACCATGCAGGGCGCGGTAAAGGACCTTCGCGCCATGCCGGACTCCGTTACGGTTGGCGAAGTCATGGATGCGGTCGCGCTCGGTGCGCTGAAAAACGCACGCGGCAATTCGGGCGTTATCCTTTCGCAGCTTTTCCGCGGGTACCAGCAGGTCTGCAAGGGACAAACGGAAATCGATATCACAATGCTTGCGGAAGCGCTTGAAACAGGCACCAATAAAGCATATAAAGCTGTTCTTCGTCCGAAGGAAGGCACGATTCTGACCGTTTCGCGCATGATTTCCCAGGATGCGATCGCATTCATCAAAAAGAAACCGAACGTCTCCCTTGAAGACTTTATGGATCATATCCTGACGGTCGGACAAGAAGCGCTTGACAATACGCCGAACCTTCTTCCTGTTCTCAAGGAGGCAGGCGTGGTCGACAGCGGCGGATACGGACTTTTGACCGTATATCGCGGCTTCAAAGCGGTTTTGATGGGCGAAGAGCTTCCGGACGTTGAAGAAGAGCCCGAAGCGGAACCGATGGACGTCCAGGAAGAAGGTGCAAATCTCGATCATTTCTCCACGGAAGACATCGAGTTCGGATACTGCACGGAATTCTTTATCGTGCGGTTGATCGACAGCTTTTCCGAGGATGATCTGCAGAAGCTGCGCGATCATCTTCTGAAGGTCGGCGATTCCGTCGTCGTTGCTGCCGGAGACGATTTTGTCAAGGTACATGTGCATTCGAACTGCCCCGGCAAGATCCTGCAGTTTGCGATGCGGTACGGCGAACTGGATCGCATGAAAATCGAAAACATGCGTGAACAGAACCGTCAGCTGTTAGAACAGAAAAAGCGCAACGAAAAGGAATACGGGCTCATTGCGGTCAGCGCAGGCGACGGGATCGACGAAATTTTCCGCAACTTCTCGGTGGACCGTATTATTTCCGGCGGACAGACCATGAACCCGAGCATCGATACGATCGTCAATGCCGTCGGACAGTGCAACGCGAGAAACGTGTTTGTTCTGCCGAACAACTCCAACATCATTCTTGCGGCGCAGCAGGCGCAGAATCTGTGCTCCTGCAATGTCATCGTCCTGCCGACCAAGACGATCCCGCAGGGCATCGCGGCGGCGATGGCGTTCAATCCGGATCTTTCACTCGATGAAAACCGGGAAAATATGCAGGACGCGGTGAATGAGATCGTTTCCGGCGCCGTTACCTATGCGATCCGCGAAACGCATTATAACGGCAATGACATCAAGGAAGGCGACATGATCGGGCTTGTCGATAACGATATTGCCGCTGTTTCTGCAAGCGTGAACGAAACCGTCGAGAAGATCATCTGCAAGATGATCGAGAAACGCGGTATCGAGGATCCGATCGTGAATCTGTATTTCGGCGATGCAGTCGAAGAGGATGACGCGATCGCGCTTTCGGAGCATCTGCAGGAGCAGTTTGAAGACGCGGAGTTCATCGTTGCGAGAGGCGGACAGCCGCTGTACTACTATTATCTTTCTGTTGAATGACGGATACAAGCCGCCGGATGGCGGCTTTTTTGTATGGAATTGATTGACCTGAAGGGCGTCGGCCCCAAACGCGCCGCTCTGTTTTCGGAACTCGGCATACGAACGCCGGAAGACCTTCTGACGTTTTATCCGCGGGAATATCTTGATTATTCCGCAATCACGCCGATCGCAAACGCCGAAGACGGAGAACGCGTTTCCATCCGTGTAACAGCACAGGCAGATCCAACCGTGTACTATTTCAAGGGGAAATACATGGTTTCGATTCGTGTTGCCGATGCAAGCGGGAAAGCATCTCTTAAATGGATCAATCAGCCGTATCGCGCCAATCAGTTTCACGCCGGCGACGTCATTTATGCAAATGCCATCGCATCCAAAAAGCACGGTACCGTTTTCTATAATCCGCAAATCAGTCGAGCTGAAGCCGGAATCATTCCCGTCTACGAATCCGTAAAAGGATTGACGCAGCCGCTCATCCGTGAATCGGTCAAGGAAATCCTGCAGCGCTGTACCGTACCGGAAACGCTTCCGGAAGAGTGGATCGAGCGATATCGGCTGATCCCGTTTGACGAAGCGTTGCGCGAAGTCCATTTTCCGTCGTCTGCGGATCTGCTGAATCAGGCGAAGCGCAGGATTTCCTTTGAAGAGGCTTTTCTGTATTTTACGGCGATCCGTGCTTCTAAAGCCGATCGGAACATGAAAAACGGGTTCGCATTCCGCACGGATAACCTGCTTGAAAGCTTTTTGTCAACCGTTCCGTTCGCACCGACGGACGCTCAACTTCGCACGATGCACGAGATCGAATCCGATATGCGATCCGACCGTTCCATGAATCGCCTCATCCAGGGAGACGTCGGAAGCGGCAAAACGCTCGTTGCGGAATATGCGCTGTTCATTGCCGAACAAAACGGCAGACAGGGCGTTATGCTTGCGCCGACGGAGCTGCTTGCGGAACAGCATTTTCGGACCATGCGAAGACGTTTCCCGGATGCATGCCTGTATGTCGGCGGCATGCCCGCAAAAGAAAAAAAGCATGCGCTGGAACGCATTGCAAGCGGAGAAGCCAAAATTGTGATCGGCACGCATGCGCTGCTGTCCGATACGGTCCGATTCCGTCATCTCGGGCTGGTCGTGACCGATGAACAGCATCGTTTCGGCGTTATGCAGCGTGCGAAAATCGAAATGAAAGGCATGAGACCGGACGTCCTTGTCATGTCTGCGACGCCGATCCCGCGGACGCTTGCGCTCTTGCTGTATGCGGATCTGGATTTGTCCATCATCGACAGATTGCCGCCGGGAAGACAGCCGATCAAAACGCATTACGTTCCCCAGACAAAACGAAACGACCTATACCGACATCTTGCGGAGAATGCAAAAAACGGCGAACGTGCCTATGTTGTCTGTCCGCTGATCGAGCCAACGGAAGGGTATGAGGGACTTTCTCTTCAGGAACTGCATGAGGAACTCAAAACGCGGCTGCAGGATACGCTGATCGGGATCCTGCACGGGCAGATGTCGGACGCAGAGAAACAACATGCTATGGAAGCGTTTCGGAACGGATCGGTTCCGATCCTGATTTCAACGACTGTCGTGGAGGTCGGCGTTGACGTGCCGGAGGCGACGTCCATGGTGATCGAAGGCGCCGATCATTTCGGGCTTGCGACGCTGCATCAGCTGCGCGGAAGAGTGGGCAGGGGAGATCGGCAGTCGCACTGCTATTTGCTTGCAAAAAAGATGACCGAACACGCAAAACAAAGGATCGAGGCAATGCTGGAGAGCACCGACGGTTTTGCGATTGCGCAGATGGACCTGGAAATGCGCGGAAGCGGAGACTTGTTCGGCGTTCGTCAGAGCGGAGACAGCGAAATGAACGGGATCCTTTCCAGCTGCACCGTTGAAATCATCGAAGCGGCGTCCTCGGCGGCGAACGACGTATTTACGCTGCCGACGCTGCAGTACAACACGCTTCTGGAAAAAGCAAGGGAGCGGTATCGCACGTTGAATCAGGTTGCGCACAATTGATAAAATCGCCGGGATCGGCGATTTTATCTGCTTGCTTTTTTGTTTTATCTCATCATGGACGAGGACCCGTTCATGTTGTTCTGCGCGTACGAGATCATACGCTTGACCATCTCGCCGCCGACCGAACCCGCTTCGCGCGAGGTCAGATCGCCGTTGTAGCCCTGTTTCAGATCCACATTCAGGGAGTTGGCAACTTCATACTTGAAATTCTGAAGCGCCTGCTTGCTTTCGGGAACCAATGCTCCGTTTCTGCTCATGGTTTGTTCTCCTTTCGTTTAGTGAAGATTCTTTTCCGCGTACGAAATCATACGCTTGACCATTTCACCGCCGATGCTGCCCGCTTCGCGCGAGGTCAGATCGCCGTTATAACCCGGCTTCAGATCGATATTCAAAGAGGATGCTACTTCGCTCTTGAAAGACTGCAGCTTGCTCTTGGAATCGGAAGACGTATTGTTATTGCTGTTGCGTGCCATGTATTTCACCTCCTGTCAGCTTTGATGCTCTTAATTTCTGCAAAGTTCGCAGAATTATGAACGGAAAAATCTGTATCTGCGATTCGGAAATCTTGCTTGATTGATGATTCGATGTGTAGTATAATAGATTGAAAATTTATGGAGAATTTAAGATGAACAACACGAATTTTGTATCGGAATCGGAGCTTTCGAGACAGAGAGACATGGCATTGACACTTGCGAAAGAGATCGTTCCGCGAAAACTGACATTTTTTGTGGAAACATTCGGCTGTCAGATGAACGTTCGTGACAGCGAGACGATCAAGGGCTGGCTTTCGCTGATCGGATATACGCAATGCGAAAGCAAGGAGCATGCGGATTTTGTTTTGTTCAATACCTGCTGTGTCCGCGAACACGCGGAAAAGCGGCTGATGGGCAATATCGGCGCACTGAAGGAGCTGAAAGACGCAAACCCGGGACTGATCATTGCAATCTGCGGCTGCATGATGCAGCAGGAAGGAATGGCAAAAAAGCTTCTGAAGCGATTTCCGCACGTCAGCCTGATTTTCGGAACAAATGCGCTGCATCGTTTTCCGGAAATGCTGAATGCCGTTCTGAACGGTGAGCGAATTGCGATGACGGATCGCGCCGGCGACGCGATCGCGGAGGGGCTTCCGAAACTGCGCGACAATCAGCGCAGCGCGTTTGTCAATATCATGTACGGATGCGACAATTACTGCTCCTACTGCATCGTGCCGTATGTTCGCGGACATGAGCGTTCCCGCATGCCGGAGGATATCCGATCCGAAATCGTTTCGCTCGTCGAAACGGGCATTACGGAGATCACACTGCTCGGACAGAATGTCAATTCTTACGGAAACGACGGATCAACGGGCATGCGGTTCGCAGAGCTTTTGCGCTATGTATCGGACGTACCGGGATTGAAGCGGATCCGGTTTATGTCGTCCCATCCGAAGGATCTGAACGAGGACGTCATGCAGGCGATTGCGACGCTTCCGAATGTCTGCCATCATGTGCATCTTCCGGTACAGTCCGGCAATAGCGAGATTCTGCGTCGGATGAACCGGAAATACACGCGCGAGCATTATCTGTCCATCATAGAGAATCTTCGGAAGCTGGTTCCGGACATTGAATTTACGACGGACATTATCGTGGGATTTCCCGGTGAAACGGAAGAAGCGTTTCGGGATACGCTTTCCTTGGTCGAGGAGGTCGGTTTTGCGGCGGCATTCACGTTTGCATATTCTCCGAGACAGGGAACGGTCGCAGCAAGGATGGAGGATCAGATCCCGGAGCCGGTCAAAAAACAGCGGCTGCAGGCGCTGAACGAACTGCAGGCGCGAAAAACGGTTGAGAATAACGAAAAATACATCGGACATGTCGGAGAGGTGCTTGTAGAAGGATACGACGAGCGCGGGGAAGAAACGCTGCTGTACGGAAAATACCAGAATTTCAAAATGGTGTATTTCCCGGGATGCAGGGAGCTTCTCAACCGATATGTCACGGTAAAAGTCACAAAGTCCAGCAAAAATTCATTATTGGGAGAAATGATCGATGCATGAATTGAAAACCTATTTGGAACTGAGCGAAAAGGTCAAGGCGGACAAAGCCTTGATGGAACTGATCGATGCATATCAGTCCGAAACTAAACAACTGATGGATCTTCTGCAGAATCCCGATTATGACGCGCAGGAAGCGATCCGCTTGACCAACGACGTAGAGTATATGTCGGGGCAGATCTCTGCAAACAAGCTCTACCGTGAATTTATCGGCGCAAAGGATGCGCTCGACAAGGCGCTTCGCGAGAAAGTGATCATGTCCATGCCTTGCGACTGCAACTGCAGCACATGCAAACAGGAATGTGAATCCCGGGAGGATCATCAATGAACGAATTGACGCCGATGATGCGCCAATATATGGAAGTGAAGCAGCAGTATCCGGACTGCTTCCTGTTCTACCGTCTCGGCGATTTTTACGAGATGTTCTTTGACGACGCTGTTGAAGGGTCAAAGATCCTCGAACTGACGCTGACGGGACGCGACTGCGGATTGGAGGAACGCGCGCCGATGTGCGGCGTTCCGTATCATGCGGTCGATACCTATGTCAATAAAATGATCTCGCTCGGTCACAAGGTTGCAATCTGCGAACAGATGGAAGATCCTGCGCTCGCAAAGGGACTTGTGACGCGATCGGTCACGCGCGTGATTACGCCCGGTACCGTGATCGAGGAGAAGATGCTCGACGGGGCAAAGAACAACTATATCTTTTCGCTGAACTTTGCGCCGAACGGGATCGGATACGCATATTCGGATATTTCGACGGGGATTTTTTACGCATGCGAGCTGTACGGCTCGAACGCGCAGACAAGCCTGTTTGACGAACTGACGCGACTTTCTCCGTCGGAGATCATTGCGAACGAACTGCTGTACGAGCAGGATTATCTGTGCAAAAGGATCCGTTCCGGATATTATCTCGAAAAGCTTCCGAACGTGCGGTTCCATCCGGAACAGGCGGAAACGCGTCTCAAAAAGCACTTTTCGGTTGCGTCCTTGAAAGGGTATGGGCTTGAAGGAAAAACGCTTGCGATCGGCGCGGCGGGAGCGCTGCTTTCATATCTTGAAGAAACGCAGAAAAACGCGCTTTCCCATATCCATTCGATCCGGCTTCTGAATCGATCGGAATACATGCAGCTGGATGCATCCACACGAAGAAATCTGGAGCTGACCCAGCCGCTGCAGTTCAACGGAAGCAGAAAGAGCACGCTTCTGTATCTGCTCGATGCAACGAAGACCAGCATGGGCGCGCGTATGCTGCGAAACTGGATCGACTGCCCGCTGCAGACGAAGAACAGCATCGTTTATCGCTTGAACGCGGTCGACACGTTTGTGCGCGATCTGCGTACGCGGAAGATGCTCGGCGAATATCTCGGCTCGGTCTACGATATTGAGCGTCTGACGAGCAAGATCGCATACGGAACGATCAACGGACGCGACTGTATCGCATTGATGAACTCGCTTCGCCAGATCACGCCGATTACGATGCTTTTGTGCGGCATCCCGACAGAGGCGATCGATACGATTGTCAACGAGCTCGATCCTATGGACGACGTGATCGGCCTCATTGACGCAGCGATCGATCCGAATCCGCCCGTCAACATCAAGGACGGCGGATTGATCCGCAAAGGATACAACGCCGAAGTCGATGAGCTGAGAGCTATTTCCGGGGACAGTCAGGGGATGCTGGAAAGCGTCGCGGCACGCGAACGGGAAGCGACGGGAATCAAAACGCTGCGCATCGGGTATAACCGCGTTTTCGGCTATTATATCGAGGTAACGAAATCCCTGACGGCAAACGTTCCGTACTACTATGAACGCAAACAGACGCTTGCGAATGCCGAGCGCTATGTGACGCCGGAGCTCAAAGAACTCGAAAAGAAGATCCTAAGCGCTACGGATCGGCTTCTGGAGTTGGAAACCGAGTTGTTCCGCGGCGTTCGCGAAGCGCTGCTCGCCTGTACGGAACGTCTTCAGAAGAACGCCGTTCTGCTTGCGCGGCTGGACGTTTTCCGTTCGCTTGCCGAAATCGCAGTATCCAACCGTTATGTCATGCCGAAGATAGCGGACACATCGATCATTCGTATCGTCAACGGACGTCATCCGATTGTGGAGCGTACGATGAAGAACGGATTCATTCCGAACGACGTGAACCTCGATCTCGACAAAAACCGTCTGCTGATCGTAACCGGTCCGAATATGGCAGGGAAATCGACGTACATGCGCCAGGTCGCGCTGATCACGCTGATGGCGCACATCGGCTCGTTTGTGCCTGCGGATGAAGCGGAGATCGGTATTGTGGATCGGATCTTTACGCGCATCGGGGCAAGCGACGATCTTTCTTCCGGACAAAGCACGTTCATGGTCGAAATGAGCGAGATGGCGAACATCATCAACAACGCCACAAAAGACAGCCTTTTGATCCTGGATGAGATCGGACGCGGCACGAGCACGTTTGACGGGCTGTCTATCGCATGGGCAGTGCTTGAGCACATTGCCAATCCGATCCTTTGCGGCGCAAAAACGCTGTTTGCGACGCATTATCACGAGCTTACCGAGCTCGAAGGCAAGCTTGAAGGTGTGGTCAATTACCGCATCACAGTCAAGGAGATCGGCGACGACGTGCTGTTCCTGCGAAAAATCGTCAAGGGATCGGCGGACAAGAGCTTTGGCATTCAGGTAGCTAAGCTTGCCGGACTTCCGGAATCGGTGATCGGACGCGCAAAAGAGATTCTCGGAGAGCTGGAGCAATCGGATTTGCTTGTTCGCGATACAAAAGAGCCGGCGGCGTCGCAGACGTCTCCGGAATCCAAAGTCGAGCGGTCGATTCTGAATGACCTTAAAAAGCTTGATCTTGAGCATATGACGCCTATCGAAGCATTTATGAAGCTGCACTCCTATACGGATGCACTGAAAGGAGAATGATCCATGGCGATCATCCGTGTATTAAAACCGCAGGTAGCGAATCAGATCGCGGCAGGGGAGGTCGTGGAACGCCCTTCGTCTGTTGTGAAAGAACTTGTGGAGAACGCGATCGACGCAGGCGCGACCGCGATAACCGTTCGGATTGAGAACGGGGGAATGCGCAGCATCGTCGTGACCGACAACGGGTGCGGTATTGCAAGGGAGGACTGCAGAAACGCGTTTTTGCGCCATGCAACCAGCAAGATCTCGACGGCTGACGATCTTTCCCGCGTGATGACGCTCGGCTTCCGGGGAGAAGCGCTTGCTTCCATTGCTTCCGTTTCCCGCGTTACGATGACGACGCGTCCGAAGGACGCGGAAGTCGGAACGCAGCTGATCGTCGACAACGGCACGATCGAGAGCGAGGAGGACAGTCCCTGCGTTTTCGGTACGACGTTTGCGGTCGAGGCGTTGTTTGCCTCCGTGCCGGCAAGGTTGAAATTCTTGAAGTCCGCGCGCACTGAAGCGGGATATATCGGCGATTACATCGGAAAGATGATCCTCGCGCGGCCGGAGATTTCCTTCCGATATGAATCCGACGGCAAAACAGTCTATGAAACATACGGCGACGGGAACCTTTTGAACGCCGTCTTTTGCGTGTACGGAGCGACAGTTGCGGACAAGCTTGTTCCGGTCGAATACGACAACGGCTACTGCAAGCTTACCGGATACTTGGGATTGCCGGAGATCTCCAGAAACAATCGAAGCTTCCAGACGCTGTTCATCAACGGACGTTCCATACGTTCGCCGCTCGTTTCCGCGGCAGTAGCGCAGGCGTACGATACCAGGCTGATGATCGGCAGATTTCCGTTCTTTGTTCTGAATCTGAAGCTTGCGCCGCAGGAGGTCGATGTAAACGTGCATCCGACGAAGGCGGAGGTACGGTTTGCCGACGAGAACCGGATCTTTACGTCGGTTTCGGCAGCCTGCAAGCTTGCGCTCGGTGCGACGGAGAAGCATGTGGAATCCGCGCTGGATCAGATCGTTCCGAAACAGCCGGGGTTCCCCGAAGAACCTGCTGCGGTTCAGAAGCCGATCCAGGCGCCGCGCATTGATTTTCACGATTATTCCGCAAAAAACAGCGCTTATACATTCCGGGAAAGCAGCTTCAACACCTTCCGGGAAAAGACGATGGGCGACAGCGTTCCGAGCTTTACGGTACGGACGGATCCGATCAAACCTGCGGAAAAGGAAACGGCAGGATCTCCGCTGTTTTCCGATGCGGATGCGGAAACGATCGGCTGTGTCTTTCAAACATACTGGATCGTTACCCGCGATCAGAACATGTTTCTGATCGATCAGCACGCAGCGCATGAACGGAAGCTGTATGATGAATTGTCTGCGCGCAAAACGGAACTGTCGTCGCAGACGCTGCTTGTTGCGAGAGAGATCCGTCTGACGCCTTCGGAGTTTTCCGTTTGGGAAGCGAACGAAGAACAGATTACCGAGCTTGGATTCGGGCTGACGCGATCGGGCGCAACTGCATTGACGCTCAGCGAAGTCCCCGTTCTGAACGGGCAAATGCTCGGGGAGCCGTATCTGCATGCCGTTTTGTCGATTCTCGGTGAATGCGGCAAAGACGTAAAGCGGGAGCTCATCAAGGAACGTATGATGCAGACGGCATGCAAGCATGCGATCAAGGGCGGGGAAGCGATCACAAAAGAGGAGATCAAGGACCTTCTTGAATCATTTTTAAGCGGTAAAGTACCTCTGACCTGCCCGCACGGCCGTCCCGTGATTGTACGGATTACGAAATCGGAACTGGAAAAAATGTTCCGAAGGATCGTATGAAGCCGACTGTTCTGTGCATCGTCGGACCCACCGCGTGCGGAAAGACCGCGCTGTCCGTGGCACTCGCGAAGAGAACGGGAGGGGAGATCGTCTCCGCCGACGCCGTGGCGGTCTATCGCGGACTGGACATCGGATCGGCTAAGCCGACGGAGGAAGAACGAGAGGACGTTCCGCATCATATGATCGACTGCGCCGATGTGACGGACGACAGCTTTACGGTATCGACGTTCCGTACGCTTGCACGGGAGGCGATCGATTCGATCCTGTCGCGCGGCAAACTGCCGATCGTTGTCGGCGGCAGCGGACTGTATCTCGATGCAATCTTTTCCGATATGCGCTTCTCAGCGCCTTCAGATCCCGCGATTCGGGCAAAGCAGGAGAATGCATACGAAAACGATCGAAACGGGCTGTTTGAGACACTGAGAGCCGCAGATCCGATTACGGCGGCACGGCTTCATCCGAACGATAAGAAACGCATCGTTCGCGCGCTTGAGGTGCTGGAAATCACGGGGAAGCCGTTCTCTTCACTGAACCGTGCGTTTGAAACTGCGCAGAAAGAGGACGAAACATATCGGGTCATACGGGTTGGATTGAATACGGACCGAAAAAAGCTGTATCAAAGGATCGAAGCGCGAGTGGACAGCATGATCGAACGCGGACTGCGTGAAGAAGCGTTCTCCTTTTTTGAACGCGGTCTGACGCCCGAAAACTGCCGTGCGCTGCAGTCGATCGGATATGCGCAGCTGTATGACGTATATCTCGGTACGCAAACGATGGAAAGCGCGGCGGAGCAGATCAAGCTCGATACAAAACATTTCGCGAAGAGACAGATTACCTGGTTCAAGCGAAATACAAATACGATTTGGTTTGATCCGACCGTTCTTTCCGCGGATACGATCATCCAAAATATAACGGAGCGCATCAATGGAAATCAATGAAATGATCAAAGCGGCAGAGGAACGCTCTGCAAATGCTTTTAAAAGATCGGAGAAGATCGCTTTGCTTTGTCAGGAGCGTGTTTTGAATGCGTTTCAGACGCACAGGATCTCAGCAAGGCATTTTGCGCCGACGGAGGGATATGGATACGACGACATCGGACGCGACGCTTTGGACGATGTGTTTGCAGATGCGCTGAATGCGGACGCGGCGCTGGTTCGTCCGCAGATCGCGAACGGAACGCACGCCATCTTTCTGGCACTGTCCGGTACACTGGAACCGAACGACACCGTTCTGTCGCTGACCGGAACGCCGTACGACACGCTTGAAAGCGCAGTCGGGCTGAACGGTGATCTTCCGAACGCGCTTTCACGGTTCGGGATCCGTTTTCATTCGGTACCGCTCTTGGAGAACGGTATTGATTTTGCATGCGCAAAGAAGGAACTGCAGAGCGATCCGACGATCAAAATGGTCTATCTGCAGCGTTCGAGAGGGTATGCATGGCGCGATGCGCTTTCCATTGCAAAAATCCGGGAGGCAATCGCGTTTGTACGGTCGATTCGGAGCGATGTAATTGTATTTGCGGATAACTGCTACGGCGAGTTTACGGAGGAAGTTGAACCGACGGCGGTCGGCGCGGATCTGATCGCAGGCAGCCTCATCAAAAACTGCGGCGGAGGCATCGCGCCCACGGGAGGATACATTGCGGGCAGAAAGGACCTGATCGAAGCGGTCTCGTTCCGGCAGACGGTTCCCGGCTGCGGAAAGGAGATCGGCTCTTATGCGGCGTCCTACCGTCCGTTCTACCAAGGGCTGTTTATGGCGCCGCATACCGTTGCGCAGTGCCAAAAAAGCGCGATCCTGTTTTCGGCACTGTTTGAAATGCTCGGGCTGAAGACGCTTCCGCATGTTGACGACGCAAGGAGCGATATCATTCAATCGGTGATGTTCCGCACAAAGGAAGAGATGATCGCCTTCATGCAGGCGGTGCAGGGGGCGGCGCCGATCGACAGCTATGTCGTTCCGGAACCCTGGGATATGCCGGGGTACGCCGATCCGGTAATCATGGCGGCAGGAACGTTTGTGCAGGGCGCAACGACGGAGCTTTCCGCGGACGGTCCGATCCGTCCGCCGTATACGGCGTATCTGCAGGGGGCGTTGACGTATGAACACGCCGTGCTTGCGGCAAGAAGCGTATTAAAAGCGTTAATAGCTGCGCATTAAGCCGGTCACACAACCGAGAATTTCGACGGCGTCGGCAGTATAAAACATCGGAGAAAAGGCTTCGTTTTCCGGACGAAGCTCGATCTCTTTTCCTTTTTGGAAAAAACGTTTTACGGTTACTTCGCCGTCGTTAACGCGGGCGACGACGATATCGCCGTCCTGAGGGGGAGTGCCGGTTTCGACAACGATGATGTCACGATCGCATATCCCGGCGTTTTTCATGCTTTCGCCGTCGATGCGCAGCAGAAAGGCGTCACTGCGAAGTCCGTGCAGCAGCATCGAGGGAACGGGGAAGCAGTCCTCGCGGTTTTCGTGGGCAAGAATCGGAACGCCGGCGGCAACCTTGCCGAGCAGCGGAAGAGACGTTATTTTTGCGTGAGAGGCGTCGGAAACGATGTATGCGCGTTTCTTGTTCGGATCGGAAGCAAGAAGTCCCTCCTCCGACAGCATGCGCAGATACCGATGCACGGAGGCGGGGGAAGTCAGACCGATGCCGTCGCAGATTTCACGGACGGTTGGCGGATATCCGTTGCGTTCGGTTTCGGAAAGAATGAATTGATAGATCTTTTCTTTTGCCCCGTCGATTTTTTTCATACGATCACCTCTGATGCAAGTATAACAGAAGATGATCCAAAATGCAAACAAATGTTCGCAAAAGACGCTATTTTTCTGAATCAGTCGAAAAATCTGCAGGAAATTCGGGCGTGTTTTCGCGTAATTTGATGTATTTTGCAGCTTCATGGCTTTTTTCTTCGGTCATGGCGGCATAATGCTTTCGCGTGGTATTGACGTCCTTGTGACCGAGCACATCCGCAACCAGGTAGATATCGCCGCTCTCCTGATACAGCATCGTACCGTAGGTGCTGCGAAGCTTATGCGGCGTGATCTTTTTGAGCGGCGTGGAGATCTTGGCATATTTTTTTACAAGATTTTCAACGGCGCGCGGCGTGATTCGTTTGCGCTGCATGGAAAGAAAGAAGGCGGTTTCGTGCCCGGGAAAGGGGATGACCGTCTTGCGCTCTTCAAGATATTCCAGAAGAGCCTGCGCCACTTCCGGACCGAACGCAAGCGTCATCTGATTGCCGCCTTTGCGCGTAACGATAAATTCGTTCTTGGAAAAGTCGATGTCATCGAGATCAATCCCGACAAGCTCGGAGATACGGATTCCGGTTCCGAGAAACAGGGAGAGGATTGCCACATCGCGGAGCTTCGTCGCATCATGGTAGCGTCGCTGCGCCGTCGTCATGCCGCTTCCTTGCTCGACCGTGTCCAAAAGATCGGCAACTTCGTTCGCTTCCAGACGGATAATCGCCTTTTCGTGCAGCTTCGGCGTATCGACCAATGCGGCACAGTTCGTTTGAATCAGTGATTTTTTGTATAAAAACTTAAATAACGATCGTATAGCTGATAATTTACGGGATTTTGCGCGTTCGTTGTTTTCGACAAGCTTTTGACCGTCCTGTGTTTCTTCCCGATACAAAGAGATGTATTCGAGATACAGCTCGATATCAAGGGAGGAGAGGAGCTCCATATCGGAAAGCTTGAGCTGCTTCGGAAGCTTTCCGCTGAAGCGTTCGATCTCACCGGAAGTCAGAAACCGAAAGAACTTCCGAAGATCGACTGCGTAACCGTAGCGCGTCAGGACTGACGTGGTCGGCTCGACAGCCCGGAAATACAGCGCGCAGAAATCCGGCAGCTCGGAAAGGATATTCCGGAAACGCGATGTGTAATCCAGCTTTTTTTGCATCTGATAATCGCTCATAAAAGCCTCCGAAACGGTAAGGGACAGAATTTTACTTCTGCGGTTATTGTAACACAACTATTCGTTAAAGACAAGTTTAACGAATAGTTGTTTACAAAAATGACATGAATCCGGCAAATTTCAGCGTCGACATGAAAAAACTCCGGACTTTTCGGCGAAATCCGGAGTTTGGGCTTTATGCTTCTTCCTGTGATTGAATCAGTTTTTTGATTGCATCTCGTGCAAGTTTATCGCAGCGATTGTTTTCTTCATTGTCCGCGTGACCTTTGACTTTGTAAAATGTGACCGTATGCTTTGCGCACAGTTTGTCAAGTTCTTCCCAAAGATCTTTGTTTTCGACGTCGTGACGGTTAGCTGTTTTCCAGCCGTTTATTCGCCAGTTTTTCAGCCAGCCTTTTTCAAACGCATTGCACAGATATGCGCTGTCCGTGTACAGATCGACTGCGCAGATCCTTTTCAGCATGCGCAGCGCTTCGATCGCCGCAGTCAGCTCCATGCGGTTATTCGTCGTTTCGGAGGCGTTTCCGCTGCATTCCTTACGGTGCCTGCCGTAGATCAGCACACAGCCCCAGCCGCCGGGTCCGGGATTATGGGAACATGCGCCGTCTGTGTAAATCGTTACCCGATCCATTTGTCCTCATTTCCGATCAAAAAATAATATATAATCTATAATGACGGATAATTGCAGATGCTTCAGTTCGCCTGAAATCATCTCCGTATTCATCGTATCATGTTCGCCCAAAAAAGTCGATATGTTTTTCACATATTTTTGCAGCAGATCCTTCACGACGGCAAGATCGGCGGTATTGATCTGTTCCATTTCCTTGAGACTTTCTGTGCATAAGTTCTGTTTTGCCTGCAGTTCTTTCCGTAAATCGGCGTCATTGAGTTCGCCTTTATCGAACGAAAGACAGACGGCGCAAAGCTCGGAAGGAATCCCGTTCAGCGTTTTAACAGCCTTTGTTACGACGTCAACCGCCTTTTTATCGCCATTCAGCGTGATCTTTAAAGCGTTGCTCTCCGTAATGTACGGCGTCGCTTCAAATCCGTCCGACCGCACCTGTGACTGGACTTTGATCAAGCTGGATTCGTCGGTATATGCTGCGGCAAACACTCTGAAAACAGATCCGTCGTGAAACAACGTCCCGCCGGCTCCCATCCGTCGGATCTCATCGGCGTGCTCACCGGCGGCGTCCTCCTTCGTAAACGTACCCATCTGCAGAATATAAAACGGGACTTCTTCGATCACGATCACTTCATGCGACTGCTCGGACGGCTTCGGTTCCGGAGATGCGGACGATTGCCGTTCTTCCTGCTGTTTCAATGCGGAGACGATGCTTGTATCGTCGGTCGTTTCATGCACGCATGACAGCAGCGGCGTAATCACATGCTCCGACAGATAACTGCCGAGCGGCGACAGCGCTATGATCCCCGCAATCAGAACGATCGATGCGATTACAAATACGACGGCGCCGATCCGTCCGGAACCGGTTCCGGATGCGGATCTTGAAACGGAATGATGCTTATGTTCCATAAAAATGAACCTCCCTGTGTTGTTATCAAAACGTACGCAGAGAGGTTCGTATATATGCGCGTTTTTATGATTTCTGTTCCTGCTCTCGCATGTCCGGCGAAACAATCACATCCGGAACGGAAGACAGCGGAATCGCGTTGCTGACATATTTTTTCAGCGTAAAGCGGAAACAGGTCCACTTCCCTTCCTCGCTGTCCGCTTCGATCTGTTCTTCCAGCTGATCCATGATCTTCTTGGCAATGGAAAGCCCCAGACCGGTACCGCCGTCCTTGCGGGAGGCGTCGACTTTATAGAACCGCTCAAACACGCGTGACAGGTTTTCTTTGGAAATACCGATGCCGTCGTCCCACACGCTGATCACAACCTCATGGATCTCATCTACTGCCAGAAGCCGGATCGTGCTTTTTGCGTAGCGAAGCGCGTTGTCGATCAAGATCACAAGCACCTGTTCGATCCTGTCGCGGTCGCTCAGAACGGCGGGAAGCGATTCTTCCGTTTCGATCTCGATGCGGATACTGCGTTTGTTCGCTTCCGTCTGGAAGCTTTGCGACACTTCCTCAAGCAGTTCGTTGACGTCGAACATGGTCATTTCCATCGTCTCCGTACCGGACTGTAGTCTGGAAAGCTGCAGCATATCCGTAATCAGACGGGAAAGACGCTCGACTTCGCGCAGCATGATCGCATAATACTGCTTTTGTTTCTCGGGATCCTTTATCATACCGTCCGAAAGCGGCTCCAAAAGCCCGCGCAGGGACGTCAGAGGCGTACGCAGTTCATGACTGATATTCGCAACATATTCGTTCCGCATGCGCTCAAGCTTTTCAATATCGGTCGCATCCTTGAACAATCCGACCGCGCCGATACAGCCTTCCGAATCGGACAGGACCGGAACGACGGAGATCCAAAGCACGCGTTCGCCCGGAAGATTGTAATGAAACATGCGCGGCTCTTCGGAATCTACGACGCTTTCAAACGCTTCCCAGATCGAACGATCCGGGACAAGATCCATTGTAGAGTGCACATCGACCGCACCGAACATTTTCATCAGCGCGGGGTTGTAATGCGTCAGCTCCCCTTGCTTGTTGATGGCGGCAACGCCGTCGCTGAAGCTGGACAGAATATAGCCGAGCTGCCTTTTCTCATTTTCAAGCTGTCGGATCGTGGAAGAAAGCGCACTGCTCATGTTATTGAGCGTTCTTGCAAACAATCCGAGCTCTCCCGGATAGTCATCCTTTGCACGAACGTCATAATTTCCTTTTGAAAGCTGCTTTGCGACTTTTGTCATTTCATTGATCGGATGCAGCATCTGATTGACCGCAAAATAGGAAGTCAGAATGAGAAGCGGCAAAAGCAGAAGCGAAACCAGCCAAAGAGAGCGGGACAGTTTCGCGAAAGCGACATTGATGTGATTGATCTCGCGGATCAGAACGAAGCTGCCGATATAGACCGTCTCGTTGATGTACAACGGTCTGCCGACGCAGATCGCATGGACCTTTTTCAGCACCTTGTAGTCATCGGATCGGATCGACTCGCCGGATGAAAGACGGTCGTGCAGCGTCATCAGCTGATCCCCATCCGGCATCTCCTTCATGTTGGAATACACATCCGTGCCGTCTGCGGCATTCTGTACAAACAGAATATAGGAGACCTCTTTGGAGGTCGATATAACGTCAAGATAACCCTTCAAAGAGGTCCTCGGGACTTCCTGCCCGTCGGAAAAGGAAAACAAACCCTGCAGGCTGTCGGCGGTCTCGTTGAGCGATTTGCGCTCAAGCTCTACATAGGTCTTTTTGCCGAAGTATGTGTATGCGAGAACAAGAACGACGTTTCCGATGATGAGCAGGACAATGCAGATCAGAAACGCCCTGCGAAAGACTTCACCTCTGCGCTTCATAAACGGTTATGCGTTTTCAAGCTCGAACTTGTAGCCGACGCCGTAGATCGTTTTGATGCTCCAGCCGAGTCCTTCGGAGTCCAGCTTTGCGCGAAGACGCTTGATATGCGTATCGACCGTACGCGTTTCGCCGGCAAAGTCGTATCCCCATACACGCGAAAGCAGCGTGTCGCGCGTGAACACCTGTCCGGGATTCGACGCAAGCATATACAAAATCTCGATCTCCTTGGGCGTGCAAATGATGTGCTCGCCGCGCAGCGTGACGGAATAGCTGTTCAGATCGATCGTGAGTCCGTTATAGCTGATGATGTTCGGGTCGGCAGACTGTTCCTTGGATTCCACGCGGCGCAGAATTGCCTTTACACGCGCAACGACTTCGCGCGGGCTGAAGGGTTTGACGATATAATCGTCGGCGCCGAGTTCCAGACCGAGGATCCGATCGATCTCCTCCCCCTTTGCCGTCAGCATAACGATCGGAAGAGTCGAAGATTTGCGGATCTCGCGGCAGACTTCGATACCGGACTTTTTCGGCATCATAATATCCAGGATCATCAGAGAAACGGAGCTGTCCGCCTTCTTGAGACCCTCTTCCCCGTCATATGCGTCAAGGACCGTATAGCCCTCTGCTTCAAAATAGAGACGAAGCGATTCGTGAACGACCGGTTCGTCGTCGCAGATCAGAATCGTGACTGCCATTTGAAATACCTCCTGTTTCATTGTTATCATTATAGCAATCCAAATGAAGAAGGCAAGCTTTTTTGAAAAAGTTTGCCTTGGTTTCACCTCATGTCCATAATTACGGCTCTGCGACCAAACGATTGTACTCCGCCAGCAGCGCATCGTATGCGACATGATAATCGTCCGAATTGGACGCTTGACGCATCTGTTCGATCAGATCGTTCAGACGGATTGCCGTTTCATCCGAAACAGCGTCGTCTTCGGACAAAAGCGCTTCCACGGATTGAATCAGACTCTCCCCCTTTTCCTTCAGCGATTCAAAGGAGGAATCGACTGTGCATACAGGGAACTCCGCAATAAACTGAGGAACGCTGCGATCGGTGCGGACCCAGGTATCGCCGAACAGCTTATCCAGGATCTGATCGTCGAGATCATAGAATTGATTTCCGGGACGCAGAAGCACATAGGTTTTCTGCTCGATGTTGTCCGGATCGCAGTATTTTCCGGCAACGAGACCGGACTCCTTGCAGATCGAAAGCGTTGCGTGCATGTCGCACGGCTCGGTCGGGACGCTTGCGTAGCTGAACCAATCCGTGACGGCTTTGTATTTGTTGAACGCCTTTTGAGAATTGCGATAGTGGGCGCATGCGTCCGTTTCAAGCTTGCCCGAAATCGGACATACCGTTCGCTGCAAGAGCCCGAGCGTCGCTTCGTTCTCGCCGATGATCGGATTGCTCTCCTCTCCTTCCATCAGCTTCGTCATAAAGAGATTCCACAGTACGGCGGCAAACTTTCCGCCGCTTGCGTTTGTTTCGAGCTTATTCACGGGATAGTCGTGCCCGATCCATACAACGGCAGTATACTTGCATGTCATGCCGGCAAAGAATACGCTGGCGTAGTCGGAGTTTGTGCCGGTCTTGCCCGCAACCTCATATCCTTCGATCCTTGCGCTCTTTCCGGTACCGGTTTCGACGGCATTTTTCAAAAGATCGACCAAAAGATACGGCGTGGAAGCATCGCGGTACACTCTCGTCTCCCCGCCGCGGATCATATCTGCGCTGAGGATGACGTTTCCGGCATTATCGGTCACCTTGGTGAACGAAAGCGGTTCATTGTAGTATCCGCCGTTTGCGATCGCGGCGTATGCGGCGCACATCTGGAGCGGCGTAATACCGCTTGTACCGAGCGCAAGTCCCGGACCGTCCTTGTTCAGCTGAGTCTCTGGAATGCCGAGCCGCTGCATGTATTCGACGGACTGATCGACGCCGACGTATCTGGAGAACAGCAGGCGAGCGGCGACAACGTTCAAAGACTGCGCAAGACCGTACCGCAGCGTTACGGGGCCGTAATGGCTCTTGCCGAGACCGCCTTCCGGATACCCCTTTTCTCCGCCCCATCCGGGGATCGCGCCTTCCGTATTGGCGATGACCGTTGCGGGAGACGCGCCGTTATCGAGCGCGGGTCCGTAAATGCTGAGGGGCTTGATCGAGGAACCGACTTCAACATAGCTCTGCGTTGCGCGGTTCAGTCCCCTTCGGATCGAAGGTTCATGCCTGCCGCCGATGATTGCGCGGATCTCTCCCGTATACTGATCCATCACGACGGCTGCCGCCTGCGGCTCGATGGTTTCGATTGTGATGCTGTCGGAGATTGTTTCGGTGATGGTCTCCTGCGTAGAATCCGCAAGCTTCGGATATCCGTCCCAGCCGGCAAGCTCGTTCTGTACCGTTTCCTGAACATGCGGATCCAGCGTCGTATAGATGCGGTATCCGCCGGTTCTGAGCTTATTCTCGTAGATCTGGCGGTTTTGGGAATTGTTGATCACATGGTCCTGCTCCATCCAGTGCGTAATAACGTCCTCGATGCAGTATTCCACAAAATACGCGTGTTCGTACATACGCGAGTTTTCGGAGAACTGATTGATATGCACGTCCTCGTTCAGCGCGGAAAGATACTGCTCGCGTGTGATCTTGTCGTTTTCGTACATACGGGACAGAACCGTGTTGGTTCTGGCGACGGTATATTTTTCGTAAGCGTCTTCGTCTCTTCCGTAGTATTCCCAATAGTAGTTCAGACGTGGATTATACCGGTACGGATTCTGCGTCAGTCCCGCAATCATGGCGCATTCGCGAATGCTCAGCTCGTTCAGATCCTTGCTGAAATAATCCTTCGCCGCGGTTTTGACGCCGTAGTTCGATCCGCCGAGGTAAATATCGTTCAGATACGCTTCAAGGATCGCGTCTTTTTCCATGATTTTTTCGCACTGCAGCGCAAGGAAGGCCTCCTGTACCTTTCGCTTATAGGTGCGCTCCGCGCCGAGGACCTTGTTCTTGATCAACTGCTGCGTGATCGTGCTGCCGCCGGAGGAATTGCTGTTTCCGAGAATTTCAAGCGCTGCAGAGAACAGACGTTTGAAATCGACGCCGCTGTGCTTGTAAAAACGAACGTCCTCAACGGAGATAAATGCGTTCCGCAGCATTTCCGGAATCTCCTCGAGATCCACCCAGTCGCGGTATTCGATCGCGGTGATCGACATCAGCTCGTTACCGTTGACATCATAGAGATACGAGGTACGGTCGCTCTTAGTCAGCTGCGCAAGATCAAAGACAGGCGTCGTTTCGATGTATGCTTTCAGTACGCCGTAAACAAGTCCTGCGCCTGCCATGCCGACGATCAGAACCGCAACAAGCAGCAGCTTTAAGGATAAAAACAGGACATCCAAAGCAAACGGCGTCTTGCCGCTGCTCTTTGTGAAGAACGAATCTCTTCCCATATGAACACGTTTTACAGGTTTCTTATCCATGCGATCAGTATACCATACTTTTGCCGATTTGAAGATGTTTTTTGTTTTATTCACAAAAATAACACCTTCCGATGAAAAAAACACTTGCCTTTTTCGTCGCTTTGCCGTATAATAAGCTTCGCTCGGGGCTTTAGCGAAGTTGGCTATCGCGCTACACTGGCAGTGTAGAGATCAGGGGTTCGAATCCCCTAAGCTCCACCACAGCAGCCAAAACCGGCTGCTTTTTTGATGCAAAGGAATCTCAGAGCGGCTGCACAGCGGTATTGCAATAACGCAGGAATCGAAAAGCAACGTCGTTTTCAACCTGCTTTTCCCCGACGTCCCGCAGCACCCAATTCGGCATTCGATTCAGATCCGGGAAAAACCGGTCCGCGTGATCGTCGATATAAGTCAGCGTTACGAGCGCTTCGGAGCAATAAGGAAGCAGCAGGCGGTAGATCTGTTCTCCTCCGCATACAAACACCGTTTCGGGATCGCGGCAGGAAAGGATGTCTTTCAGCTCCGTGGGATCGTGCGCGATAACGGCGCCTTCCGCACGGAAAGCCGGATCCCGTGTCAGGATGATATTCTCCCGGTTTGGAAGCGGTTTGCCGTTTGGAAACGTTTCCAGCGTTTTTCTGCCGATGATGACCGTGTTGCCGGTCGTCAGCGCGCGGAAACGACGCATATCGGAACGGATACGCACCAAAAGACGGTTTTCGCTTCCGATCCCCCACCGGGGATTCACATTGACTACAGCTCGCATGCTTTTATACCGCCACGGGGATCTTGTCCTCAAACGGATGATACCGGTAATCCTCAACCTTGAAGCTCTTTGTCGTAAACCCGTAAAAATCTTTGACGTCCGGATCAATGGAGAATGAGGGCGCGTCGTACGGTTCGAGCGCGATCATTTTCCGCACCATCTCTACATGACGGTCATAGATGTGACAGTCTGCAATGACGTGTACAAGCTCGCCGGGTTCCAGACCGGATACCTGCGCAAACATGTGGACCAGCGCGGCGTACTGTACGACGTTCCAGTTGTTTGCGGTCAGCATATCCTGAGAACGCTGATTCAGGATCGCGTTCAGCTTGTTTCCGGATACATTGAACGTCATGCTGTATGCGCAAGGATACAGATGCATTTCGTGCAGGTCTTCAAAATTGTACAGATTCGTGAGGATCCTGCGGCTTGCGGGATCATGCTTGAGAAGATACAGAACGCGGTCGACCTGATCGAAGGTTCCCTCCGGATACGAATGCTTTTGTGCAAGCTGATACCCGTAAGCCTTGCCGATCGAGCCGGTTTCATCCGCCCAGCTGTCCCAGATATGGCTTCCAAGATCATGTACGTTGTTAGACTTCTTCTGCCAGATCCAAAGAAGCTCGTCAATACAGGACTTCCAGTAGGTGCGCCGCAGGGTCATGATCGGGAATTCTTTGGAAAGGTCGTAACGGTTGACGATCCCGAACAGCTTGATCGTGTGCGCGGGCGTTCCGTCTTCCCATCTCGGACGGACATCGCGGTCGGTGTCCCAGACGCCTTCGTTCAGGATCCGCTTGCAGTTTTCTATGTAGACAGTGTCTGCGTAACTCATCAAAAAACCTCCGGGCTATGATACGGTATTATATCACAATCGGAGATTTACGCAAGAATTATCAGGTTTTTGTTATAAAAACATGTGTGCATTTTGAGCACGTCACACGGATCTTTCCCTTATGCCGCGGCGCGCGGATCATTTGCCTGCACTGCGGACAGCGAAAGTACTTGAATGTTTTGCGATCCTTCCAGCGCTGCTTCAGCGAAGCAAATCTGCGTTCGCATTTCTGTACACGGTACAGATACCGCGTGTTTTCTTTCTGACGCTTTGCAACGTTCCTCGAAAACACACGGAAGATCCACAGCCCCATCAATAAAAGTCCGATCCCGTATGTCACATAATACAGAATGCGAAACACAAGCGCTCCCGTCGGCGCCGCATGCCTAAGACAAATGACGGAAATAAAAGTAAACAGGATCGCAACAATAAGACAGCCGAAGCTGAGCTTGTTCAAACACTTTGCAAGCGCGTCGACACCGTTGCGTCCCTGCATGAACCGATACAAACGTTCACGAAACCGCATCACTCATTCTCCTCTCAAAACAGTTTCCGAAATGACATAAGGGTTCGCCTCCGAACTCTCCGATCCGAAAAGCGGATAATAGCAGGTATAGAGACATCCGTTAACGACACACCTTGCGAACAGAAAGACCATTAAGAAGGAAAGGATCAAAAACAGGATCCGAACGCTGCGGAACCGGTAGGTATTCGCGCGCTTCTGACTGCTTTCTTCAAAAATCGATCCCCAGCCGAAGGGCGGCTCGTTTGTATCGTTGTTCTGCCCGCCGGTGTAGGAACCGCCGTAATACCCCTGCCCGGTCCGATGGTAGTTCTGCCACGGATCCGCGCCGTAGGTATACTGCTGATACGCCTGCCTTTTGGATTCGTTCCGATAAGCTTCCCGCTTTTCGGCGGTTTTGATCTGATCGTACGCGACGTTGACGTCGTTCATCTTTGCCGCGGCGGAATGGTCTCCGGGATTCAGGTCGGGATGGTACTGCTTGGCAAGTCTGCGATACGCAGCGCGGATTTCTTCATCCGTTGCGTTTTCGGAGACGCCGAGCACCGTATACGGATTCTTCGCCATCGAAACCGATCCCCTTCCTGTTGATTTCCTGTTTATGTTAACCAATTTTCACGGGTTCGTCAATGCAGTTCACAAGATTGTTGCATTTTATGCACGTTTCGGTTGATATTTGATGACTTTACAGGGTGAAATCGGTTATTCAAATTGACATGTGCTTGATCTCATGGTATAATTTTATAAGGAGGAGATTACGATGAATCCAGTAAAATTGATTGCAGACAGCTCCTGCGATATCGGTCCGGAGCTTGCCGAACGATACAATGTGGATTTTGTTCACATTCATGTCCGTATCAACGGAAACGAGTATCTTGACGGCGTTAATATTTCCTATAAAGAAATCTACGATAACTACGAACAGAATCGCACGCTGCCAAGCACCTGCGCGATGAATATTGACGAATACGCAGCCGTATTCCGTCCGTACATCGAAGCGGGTTATGACATCGTACACGTTTCTCTCGGAAGCGGACTTTCCTCTACCTGTTCCAACGCGCGGCTTGCCGGCGAGTTGTTCGATCCCGGCAGAGTATATGTGATCGACTCAAAGAGCCTCTCCACCGGAAGCGGACATATCGTATGCGAATGCGGCGAACGCATACGGAAAGGAATGAGCGCAAAGCAGGTCTATGAAGAGGTTGTACCGATCACGGACAAGGTCAGCGCATCCTTTATTTTGGATGATCTGAAATACCTGCATGCGGGCGGACGCTGCTCCGGCCTTGCGCAGTTCGGCGCTTCGCTGATGAATATCAAGCCCTGCATCGTGGTTCGCAACGAGCTGTTCGGTTCGATGACCGTCGGCAAAAAATACATGGGCTCCTACAAGAGAAGCGCGCTGAAGTATGTCGAAAACATGATCAAAGACCGCACGGATATCGTTCTTGATCGCTGCTTCATCACCCACTCCGGTTCCGACCCCGAAGTGCTTCAGGCGATGAAGGAGCTTGCGATGCAGCTGCAGCCGTTTAAGGAGATTCATATTACACAGGCAAGCGCAACAATCTGCGCGCACTGCGGTCCGAACACGACAGGCATTCTCTTTATCACAAAATGATCAAGGCAATTCTATTTACTGCATTGTTTGCGATCTCGGGGATCATAATCTCCGAGGTCGTGTTTGCAAAACACAAGTTTCCGAACCGTATCTGGCTCGGACTCGCGCTCGGGCTATTGATGCTGACGTGGCTCCCCTCCCTGTTTGCTTTGGCTGTCGGGTTTACGGTCGCTGCGCAGATTCTTGCGGCATCAACGGCAGTGATCAGCGCCGCCGCCTGTACCGTTGTTTTGCTGGCTCGCAGAAAGCACGGCAGAAAAAACGTATATCGGATCGGAAAGGATTGGACGTTTTTGATTCTTGCGCTGCCGATCCTTGCGCTTTGCTGTGTGCTTCTAAATACGCATGTGCTGTATCGCCATGCGGACGGCAGCCTTTGGGTCGGGCAGGTCACATACGGCGATCTTGCGATGCATCTCGGGTTTATCACAAGCATTGCGGAACAAACGCAGTTTCCGCCGCAGTACAGCATTTTTCCGGGACATGCGCTGAATTATCCGTTTTTGTGCGAAACATCGGGAGCATCCCTGTTTCAGCTCGGCGCGACTGCCCGGCAGGCTTATATCCTTTCCGCAGTTTACGCGTTTGTGCTCGTTGTATTCGGTGTATTCCGCTTCTTTGAACAATGGCTGAAGCGCCGTCCGCGCGCAGTTCTGGCAACGATTCTGTTCTTCTTCGGCGGTGGCTTCGGATTCTTTTACTTCTTCGATCTGGCGAAAACCGGAGGACTGCTCCCCTCTCTGCTCGGGAACAACGGACAGACCGTGTCGCAGATGCTGCTGGACGGATTCTATCTGACGCCGACCAATATTCCGGCGCTCGGTCTTCGATGGGTCAATCCGATCGTGGATATGCTGATTCCGCAGCGCGCTACACTGTTCGGATGGGCGTTCCTGTTCCCCTGCCTGTATCTGCTGCATGGATTTGCATTTGAGAAAAAACGGGAAAACATTCTTCCGCTCGGCGTGATCGCGGGGCTGATGCCGCTTATTCATACGCATTCCTTCCTTGCGCTCGGCATCGTCAGCGCAGTCTACTGCATTACGGATCTGATCACGGTTCGGTTTGAAAAAAAACGTTTGATCGGTTGGGGACTGTACGCCGTGACTGCGTGCCTGATCGCAGCGCCGCAGCTCGTTCTGTTCACGTTCCGCCAAACGGCGGAAAGCGGGATGGTCCGGTTCCATCTGAACTGGGCGAACGAGGCGGATTCGTATCTGTGGTTCTATATCAAAAATCTCGGATGGATCTTCCTGCTTGCGCCGATAGCGTTTTTGATCCTTCCCAAAAGGGACAAGAAGATCTACGCAGGCGCGCTGCTGATTTTTGTCATCGCGGAACTGATTGAGTTTCAGCCCAACGATTATGACAACAACAAGCTGCTGTTTGTCTGGTACGCGTTCACATGCGGTCTTGTATCAAAAGCGCTCACAGTGATCGGAAAGCGCGTGTCAAATACGGTTCGCCGTGCATACAAGCCAGAAGATCGGTTCAGAACGAACGAGATCTGCATTGCCTGCATCACCGGTGCGTTTCTCCTGTATTTCTTGTTCAAGCTGGCGTTTGATGCGGAAAACGGCGTTATGCTGCGTCCGGGAACGGCGCTGACGCTGTTCTTCTCCTCCGGCTTGCTCTTTACATTCTGCATGTTCGCGATCGGGAACGCGCATGCCGATCGGAAAAACGGACTTCGGATCCTCGCGCCGCTCGTGTTATCCGTATGGATGATGACGCTGCTGTTTGTCGTCTGGATCCTGGAATACCGCAGCGGCGAGTATGCATTCGGCAAATTCCATGCAATGCTCGCTTCCGTCCTCTGTCTGCTGTCGCTGATCCTCTTTGCCTGGGGCATGGTTTCGGACGCTGCCTTCGCGCATACAAAGACGCGATTTTCCGGCGCATCCGCTGCGCTTGCCATCGGAACGTTCGTGCTCCTGTTTTCCATGACAGCTTCGTCTGTGATGACTATCATCCGGGAATGCAGAAGCGAATATCAGGTATACACAAAAAACGAAGCGGAGCTTTCCGAACAGATTCATGACGCGACCTCGCCGGATGATGTGATCCTTGCGAACAGCTATCACTGGAACCTCATCACGCCGCTGACAGGACGCAGTATCGTAACAGGCACGGGAACGTTTTTGTATTATCATGGGATCGACACCTCTGAGCGTGAGATGCATGTAGCCGAAATGTACGAGCATCCCGCCGACAACACAGAGCTGTTCAGACAGTACGGCATACGGTACGTCCTGATCTCCAATGCCGAACGCGGCAGTTACGAGATCGATTATGCATACTTCAATTCGCATGGAGAGATTGCCGCCCAAAATGATTCGGGCGTGCTGTATCGGATTGATCCGTGATTCCGAAACAAAAGAGCGGTCGGATGCTGTTCCGACCGCTTTTTGCTGTTGATGATCATTCTTTATAGCGAACACTGATGGGACAGATACATCTGATACCCGAGCATTCCCACCTCGACAGCTGCGGCGACCTTTGCCGCACAGGAAGGCTTTGCACCGTCACAGACGATACACGGCGCGGCGGCGACGGCATTTTCATACGTCGACAGAATCGCGGATTCGTCACCGCCCAAAAGATAGGCGATCCCGGCGCCGGCAGCGCAGCCAGCGCCGATCACTCCGCAGGAAGAAGGCGTTTGTTCCGAACCGTATCTTTGATAAACCGCAAGAAGATCCGAAAGAATCAGAGCTCGGTACAAACGATCCTTGTCGATGCCGTGATGTTTTGCAAAGCAAATGACGGGCACGGAAGCGGCAATACCCTTGCTTGCCGACCCGCATAGACCGGCGACCGGCAAATCGCATCCGCTCATGCGCGCGTCGCAGCCGGCGGCGGCATAGGCTTTCGCCGTTGTTTTCGGATCGGAAGGATGCTCCTTAAGTAAGAGCTTTCCGATGTTCATCCCGTAATCGTTCCGAAGTCCTTCGGCAGAGACCGCCGAATTATACTCGATCTGCAGATCGAGAAGATCCCGCACACCGGAAAGATCCGCATTTTCTGCGAATACAAGGATATCGTGTGGATTCAGACAGGATCGATCCGGGGCGCTGTCGTCGGACTGCACGGCGATCGGACGCTTCAAAAGCGGTTCGCCGTTTTTCATGATCTCAACAATATTGGAATGACCGTTTGCAATTACGACGCGGGTATAGGATGTTCTTGCATAGAGCGTCACACTGATATAGAGCGGACAGTCCGTTTCCGCACAGGATACGTCGATATTGACCAATTCCATAAAGCGGACGATAGCGGTGCGCTGTTCCTCGGAAAGCGCGTCGATCGCATGAACGCCTTTCTCGGCGTCCCCGCATACGATCCCAGCCGCTACCGCAGCACAAATGCCTTTGAGACCGTTCGTGTTCGGAACTACAACGCTCTTTGCGTTCTTCAGAATCTCCGCGCTGACGGAAACCGTCGCGGCGGTCGGCTGCATGCCGAGGACCTGATGCGCTTTGGCGGCACAGAACGCAATGGAGATCGGCTCCGTACAGCCGGACGCAGGCGTGATCTCCTCCCGGAGGATCTTGGTGTATATCTCTTGAAAGGGTTCCATAGTTCTCCCCTGTCCTGTCCGTAAAAATGACGGTGAGCAAGCCGTAAGCCGAGTTCTGTCTAAGGACGATCATCTATCTAGACGATCCGTTGCCGGACCGTTCAAGCGATTATCAAGAGCGTAGCGGGCAGCTATTGAATGCTCTCATTCCAATCTTGCACCGAGTGGGGTTTACAGAACGGACAAGTCGCCATGCCGTTGGTGAGCTCTTACCTCGCCTTTCCATCCTTACCCGAAAAACGGGCGGTATCTCTCTGTTGCACTATCCTTGAAGTCGCCTTCACCGGGCGTTACCCGGCACTCTGCCCTGTGGTGCTCGGACTTTCCTCACCTCAAAATGAGCCGCGATCGTCTGTCTTACTCACCGTCAAATGTTATTCGTTATCCGCGTACAGAAGTCTTCCGCAGTTTTCGCACTCGATGATCATGTCGTCGCCCACAAGCCGCCGGATCGCAAGACTTGGGAGCGACATATTGCAGCCGCTGCATTTACCACCGCGCACCTCAACGACCGGCGTTCCGTAATGCTGACGGACACGTTTGTAACGCACCATCAGCGAAGGATTGACCTTCTTTTCCAGCTCCGCCATCTTGCGGTCCGCTGCAAGAAGATCGATCGACGCGTCATCCTTTTCTTTCTGGCATACAACCTTCAGCTGGTCATATTCTTTCTTTGCCTTTGAACCCTGCTGACGCGTCTTCTGAAACTCCGCAACCGATTCATCGAGCGAACGGAACAGCTGCTTGATTTCTTTTTCGAGATTGTTTGCCTCGCGCTGAAGCTTTTCGATATCGTGACGGAACTCCGTCATCTCTTCGGAGGTGCATTCCTCGTCGCCCTTCAGCGTTTCAAACTCGGACGATTCAAGATCCAAACGGTCCAAAAGCGCGGCATACTGCGCGTTTTGACGGGCAAGCGCAGCATTGAACGACTCAATATCCTCATTCAGCTTGTTCAGCGTTGCCTGCTGCTGTTTGATAAACTTTGCAAGCTTGTTCAGCTTTACGCGGTTTGCCGTTGTGCGGATGTCGTTTTCGATCTGCTGTTTTTCGAGATCTGCGTCCTGATACGCAAGCAATGCGATCGGTCTACTCATGTCTGTATCCTCCTTAAAGACTGCGCAAAGGAGCACAGCCTATATGTGTTAAATCATATTGTACATCATTTGTGCCGCTCTGTAAACGGGAAATTAACGGTTTCAGCACAGGAAATTCCGTTTCATAATGTCCCATGATGCAGCAGCAGAGTCCGAGATGCTCCGCAAGAAGCGCCTCGTGGTGTTTCATTTCCCCTGTAACAAAGACGTCGCAGCCGGCGCTTGCCGCAAACGCCGCGTCGCTGCCGCCCGCGCCGCCGATCACGGCGACGGTTTTGACGATCCGATCCGGATCGCCGACGTACCGACCGCGCGTATGAAGAACTTTTTCACAGAATGCGGCAAATGCGCGAAACGGCATCGGCTCGGACAGTGTACCGATCCTGCCGAGTTCGTCGGGAGGCAGTTTGCTGACGTTTTCAAGCGCAAGAAGACCGGCAAGCACATCGTTTACGCCGCCGTCCGCTGCGTCAAGGTTGGTATGCGCGGCGAAGTGTCCGATCCCGTGCCGGATCAGCAGATACGCAGCAGCTGTTTCGTTCCATATCGGAGAGATGGATTTTACGGGCTCAAAGAAAATCGGATGGTGCGTCAGAACAAGGTCATATCCCCCATCGACTGCTTCCTGCGCAACGGGAACGGTAAGGTCCAGCGCCGTAAGTACTTTGCGGATTTCATCGTGATCGGGCTCAATTAAAAGCCCGACGTTGTCGAACGACATGGCAAGCGCCTTCGGAGCGATAGACTCCATCAATTCACAAAACGCATTGAGCTTCATAGAGATCTCCTGTCAAATCTGATCCAGTATCTGTTCCAAAGCGCTGATCTTGCATCGGATGACCGCTTCTCCAGGTGATCCGATCGCGTTCGACAGCATGTTTCGATGGCATTCCAGCTGCTGACGGCACAAGGCGGGAAGCAGCGGGTCCCGATCGGCAAACGACCGGTAGCCGACGTCAAAGAAACCCTCGGGAAACCCTTCCGGAAACGGTTCCGTACGGTCGTCAGGAATTGCCCGAAAAACCTGATACAGCCTTCCGTGATCCGAAATTACACGGTCGCAGTCGATACGGTATTTGTTTTGATAGAGGTATCCGCGAATGTCGTCCTGCGCGCGCATCGGCTGCAGAACGAGTGCCTTTGCGCCCATGAGCGGGACCGAACAGGCTTCCAGGATTCGGCACATCAGCGTTCCACCCATGCCCAAAAGCGCTATCGTATCGCATTCTCCGAGATCAAGAACGCTGCATCCGTCGCCGACCCGAAAGGAAACGCGCTCTGACAGACCGATCCTGTCGATCAGTAAACGCGCTTTCTCAAGCGACGGTTCACTGATATCGGATGCGATGACCTGATTGCAGATCTGTTTTTGCAGCAACGCGGCGGTCAGTCTGCCGTGGTCGCAGCCGATATCGGCAACGGTATCGTACCCTTTCAGCATGTCCAGCGCGGCGGTCAGACGCGGCGCGGTATGTACGGAACGCGCGCTCATACGGCGATCGGCTTCAGCGGCGTGACCGTATCGATCGGACCGCCGCCGAGACAGAGGTCGCCTTGATAGAAAACAACCCATTGACCGGGCGTAACGGCACGCTGCGGCTGTTCAAAATCAACATGCGCACCGGAGCCGGCAATCGTAACGCGAACGCGTTGATCCGGCTGACGGTAACGGAATTTCGCGGTGCAGGCAAACGTTGCGGAAGGCGCAGCGCCGGCGATCCAGTTGACGTATTCCGCGTCAAGCGAGGAAGAAAACAGCTCATCGTGCTCGCCTTGCTGGACGATCAGGAGATTGCGCTTAAGGTCCTTGCCGATGACAAACCAGCTCTCCCCCGTTCCGTCGTTTCGACCGCCGATGCCGAGACCGCGCCGCTGTCCGAGCGTGTAGTACATAAGACCGTCGTGCGTACCGATCTTTCTGCCGCGTTCGTCGACGATATCGCCGCGCTGCGCAGGCAGATACTGCATCAAAAACTGCTTGAAATTCCGTTCGCCGATAAAGCAGACGCCGGTGCTGTCTTTTTTCAGCGCATTGGTAAAGCCCTGCTCCTTTGCGATCGCGCGGACTTCGCTTTTCTGCATATCTCCGACCGGAAAGACGGCGCGTTCCAACTGCGCACGCGTAAGACCTGCAAGGAAGTAGGATTGATCCTTTCCGGGATCCGCGCCGCGCATCAACAGTCGGTCTTCATTCAGACGGCAGTAATGTCCCGTTGCAATCAGCCCGGCGCCGGTCGACAGCGCAAAGTCCAGAAAAGCTTTGAATTTGATCTCACAGTTGCAGAGCACGTCGGGATTCGGCGTACGTCCTTTGCGATATTCCTCCAAAAAATACGAAAAGACACGGTCGCGATATTCTTTCGCAAAGTTTACCGTGTAGTACGGGATGCCGATCGTTTCGCACACGCTTCGTACGTCTGCGTAATCGGCAGTCGCCGTACAGACGCCGTCCTCATCGGTTTCTTCCCAATTCTTCATAAAAATGCCGACGACATCAAAACCCTGCCGCTTCAGAAGATATGCTGCGACAGAGCTGTCGACGCCGCCCGACATTCCGACAACGATATGGTCCATTATTCGGCGGAAATCAGTTCAAAACCGACGCCCTCGACTGCGTCACGGATCTTGTCAACGTCGTCGACGCCTTCGATTTCACAGGTGCCGATCTCGCATTTGATCACGTTTGCACCGAGCGCTTCCATTGCTTTGGTGACCTTCGCCACGCAGTGCATGCATCCCATGCCTTCAATCTTCAATACCATACAATCGCCTCCTTCTGAAGGCATTATACCACGAAGGAGGCGATTTTGAAAGAACTATTTTCGCATTACATTGCGGTGCATCCGCAGGGACGGTTCTGATTGCCGCAGCCGCAGCCGCATCCGTTGTCGCCGCAGAAGCGGGAGAGCAGAAGCAGCCAGATGAGCGTATCGCAGGAGATGCCGCCCATACCGTTTTCACCGTCGCCGATGAGGAGCAGCAGAACGAGCAGCCAGGTCAGATTGGTGCCGCCGAGATTGTTGAACATTGTATGGTTCCTCCGTTCATGATGATTCGACGTGTTTTTCGTCGTTACAGTATTGTATGAGGTTTGCCTGCAATTGGTTCCGAATGGATGCGCAATTTATGAAACGGCTTGACAAAAGGTCCCGTTCGCATGATAATAACAAGGATTAAACGAAGGAGATCATTATGGAACAGAACGCATATTCAATGGATAAGATCGTCGTGCTCTGCAAGAATCGCGGGTTTATCTTCGCGGGGTCGGAGATCTACGGCGGACTCAGCAACACCTGGGATTACGGCCCTCTGGGCGTTGAACTCAAAAACAACGTTAAAAAAGCATGGTGGAAGAAATTCGTTCAGGAAAGCCCCTATAACGTAGGCCTTGACGCCGCGATCCTGATGAACAGCGAAACATGGAAAGCATCCGGTCATCTCGGCGGCTTTTCCGATCCGCTGATGGACTGCCGTGAGTGCAAGGAACGCTTCCGTGCAGACAAGCTGATCGAGGATTGGTCTTCGGACAACGGGTTTACGCTGGATAAGCCGATCGACGCCTTTACCCAGGCAGAGATGAAGGCATTTATCGAGGAGCATCAGATCCCCTGCCCCACCTGCGGCAAACATAACTTTACCGATATCCGTCAGTTCAATCTGATGTTCAAAACATTCCAGGGCGTGACCGAGGATGCAAAGAACACGGTCTACCTCCGTCCCGAAACGGCGCAGGGCATCTTCGTCAATTTTGCCAACGTACAGCGCACGACGCGCAAAAAGCTGCCGTTCGGCATCGGACAGATCGGCAAGAGCTTCCGCAACGAGATCACGCCGGGCAACTTTATTTTCCGCGTACGCGAATTTGAACAGATGGAACTGGAGTTCTTCTGCGAACCGGGCACCGATCTCGAATGGTTCGATTACTGGCGCAGCTATTGCCGCAAGTTCCTGCTCTCGATCGGCATCAAAGAAGAAAATCTCAGGCTCCGCGATCACGATCCGGACGAGCTCGTGTTCTATTCCAAGGCGACGACGGACTTCGAGTTCAGATTCCCGTTCGGCTGGGGCGAGCTTTGGGGCGTTGCAGACCGCACCGACTATGATCTCACGCAGCATCAGAACGCGTCCGGCAAGGATCTGACCTACTACAATGCAGAAAAGAACGAACGCTATATTCCCTACGTCATCGAACCGTCGCTCGGCGTTGAGCGTACCGTGCTTGCTGTGCTCTGCAACGCATATGAAGAGCAAACGCTTGAAAACAACGATGTTCGTACCGTACTGCATCTGCATCCGGCGCTTGCGCCGTTCAAAGCCGCCGTGCTTCCGCTGTCCAAGAAGCTTTCCGCACAGGCAAACGAGGTCTATATGGATCTTCTGAAGCACTTCTCCGTCGATTTCGACGAGACCGGCTCGATCGGCAAGCGTTACCGCAGAGAGGACGAGATCGGCACACCGCTGTGCATCACCTACGATTTCGACTCGGAAAACGATCACTGCGTGACGGTGCGAGACCGCGATACCATGGAACAGGTACGGCTTCCGATCACGGAGCTCAAAGCCTATATCGAACAGCGTCTGGACTTTTAACGACAACCTGCCTCCGGCGATCCGGAGGCTTTTTGCAATGGAACTGAACGGCACGGTACAATCCATCATCTATCGGAACGCGTCGAACGGCTATACCGTTCTGTCGCTGCTTTGCGATGACGAAAAAACAACGGTCACCTGCGTCGGCACGCTTCCGCTCATCAATGCGGGCGATACCGTCTGCGTCACCGGGCAAACAACGTACCATCCGAAGTTCGGAAGTCAGTTCAAAGCCGAATCCTGTGAACGCAGAGCGCCGTCCAGCAATTCCGCGATCATCAAGTATCTGGAAAGCGGCGTGGTGCGCGGCGTAGGACCCGTGATGGCGAGGGCGATCGTCGCTGCCTTCGGCATGGATACGCTTGACGTTTTGGAAAACGAGCCGGAACGTCTGATCGAGGTGCCCGGGATCGGACCGAAGAAAGCGAAGATGATCTCGGATTCGTTCCGTGAAAAGAAATTGTTCCGCGATGTGCTTTTGAGCCTGGAGCCTTACGGCGTTACCGTCGGACAGGCTTACAAGATGATGCAGACATACGGCGAGCTGTGCCTTGCAAAGGTGCAGGAGAATCCGTATCAGCTGATCGATGATATCGACGGGATCGGCTTTTTGACTGCGGACCGCATTGCCACGCATGTCGCCGGATTCGAGCAGGATTCGCTTGCACGGCTGATGGCGGGGATTCGCTATTGTCTCCGGCAGGCGCGCGACGAACACGGCGATATGTTTCTGGAGTACGCAATGCTTTTGGAACGCGCATCTGCCATCCTCGGCGCTTCTGCCGATCGGATCGAAGAAACGATCGAATGGATGGAAAGCGGCAGCGATCTTCTGCGCTGTGAGATCGGCGAAAAGGACGCTGTCTATCTGCCCTATCTTTATAAGTGCGAGGACTATATCGCAAAGAAGCTGCTGCAGCTGAACGTTCCGCCGGTCTACGAGACCTGGGATCTGAATCGCTGGCAGAAGCGCGTCGGGATGGAGCTTTCGGAAGAACAGCAGAAGGCGGTTGCGCTTGCGCTTACTAACGGCGTATCGATCATTACGGGCGGTCCCGGCACAGGCAAAACGACGATCATTCGCTGCATCATCGATCTGATGCAGGAACAGGGTTACGCTGCTGCGCTTGCCGCGCCGACGGGACGCGCCGCCAAGCGCATGACCGAAGCGACCGGGAACGAAGCGAAAACGATCCACCGTCTGCTCGAGTTTATTCCCGGCGAAGGTTTTCAGCGCAACCGGGATAATCCTTTGGTTGCAGATATGGTCATCGTGGATGAAATGTCGATGGTCGACGCGCCGCTGATGTATGCGCTTCTGCAGGCGCTGACAAAGGGAACGCGGCTCGTTCTGGTCGGCGATCGCGATCAGCTTCCGCCGGTCGGTTGCGGCAACGTATTTGCCGATCTGCTTGATTCGGAAGTCATGCCGTATTACCGCTTGACGGAGATCTTCCGGCAGGCGCAGCGGTCCAATATCGTGCGAAGCGCGCATCTCATCAACAACGGAAGAATGCCGCTGCTCGTCGATCATGATTCCGACTTCATTTTTGAAGAGATCCCCGGCGTCGATCGGATCCGGGATCGTCTTGTCAATCTGATTCAAAGCGAATCGTCACGTCTCGGCACAAGCGATCCGCTGATGGACATTCAGGTGCTCGTTCCGATGAAGACCGGTCCGCTCGGCGTGATCGAGCTCAACCGGCTTTTGCAGAGCGTATGCAATCCCCCGTCTCCGTACAAGATCGAGCAGACCTGTGGAAATACGCTGTTCCGGGAAGGCGACAAGATCATGCAGATCCGGAACAACTATAAGGTCGAATGGAAGAAAACGCTTCATAACGGCAGCTTTGAAGAAGGCGCCGGCGTCTTTAACGGCGATCTCGGGACCGTTCTTCGGATCGATCCTCGTGAAAAGTATGCCGTCATCGCATTTGACGACGGGCGGACTGCGGAGTATGCATTTGCGCAGCTTGAAGAGATCGATCTTGCGTACTGCATCACGATCCACAAGAGCCAGGGCTCGGAGTTTCAGACGGTGCTTCTGCCCCTTGCGGGCGGACCGATGCCGCTCCTTACGAGAAACCTTCTGTACACCGCCGTTACCAGGGCGAAACGGATGGTATACGGCATCGGAAGAAGCGAAACGATCGCAAGAATGGTTCGCAACGCATCAAAGAATGAACGCAATACCGGATTAAAGGAACGGCTGATCGAATATGAAGCTCTCGGAGCAAATTAAAAACGGACTGAACTTTTTCGCCGACGCGCTCACGCCGGGACCGTACCAGTGCTATCTGTGCGGTGAAGAGGATCTGATCGGCGACGACGGACTATGCGACGAATGCCGGAAAAAACTGAAATACTGTCCGAATCCGACATGTCTTGCGCCGCTGGACGGGATCGCCGTCGGTTTGCAGTACAGCGAAGAGCTCGCTTCGGCGATTATGCGGTTCAAAAAGGGCGGACAGAAGGAATACGCGGGATTTTTCGCGCAGTATCTGTCCGTGCCGCAGGAATGGCATGCGGATATGCTTGTCCCCGTTCCGATGCATCCGCTGAAGAAATGGATGCGTGAGTTTAATCATACGGAACTTCTGTCATCCTATCTGAGCCATGCGACCGGTATACCGTACTCAATGAATCTTCTGTTTAAAATAAAGCGTACCTCTGAACAGAAAATGCTGACCGATCCGAAAGACCGCCGCCGGAATATCCGCGGAAGCTTTGCCTGCGATCCGCTCGTGAAAGGCATGCGGATCGTTTTGGTCGACGACGTATTCACGACCGGCGCGACCGTTTATGAGTGCGCCAAGGTGCTGAAACGCGCAGGCGCACAAAAGGTCTATCTTTCTGCGGTGACGTCTCCGAACCGCTGACGCAGGCTCGCATATTTGTCGTGCGTCGCCTTCCCGCCGCGCAAATGCCGCTCGGCTTTGTTCGTGTTCAGAACGTCGCGAACACTTTTGTACAGCACCGGATTGATCGACTGCAGCCGTTCCGTCACGTCCTTATGGACCGTGCTTTTCCCGATGCACAAAGCTTTTGCCGCATCTCGGACGGTCGCTTTATGTTCAACGATATAGGATGCTTCCTGAGAAACGCGATCTTCGTACCAGTTCAAGAAAATACCCCCATTTGCTTATTGGTAAAGCATATGAGGGCGTTTTTCTTTTATGTCATTGTCAGAAGGATTCGATGTTGATCGCCTTGATCGGTCCGTTCGGCAGATTCTTGAGATGTTCGGTATCGAACCGCTTGAAGCCGGTCTCGCGATCGCTGAAGCAGTATTCCACAAAATTGTCGGAAATGTTGTTCGGAAGCGAGATCGTTTTTGCGACCACCTCGGAAAGTGCCACGCCGATATTGATCAGATGCACATCGGGAAGCGTTTTTTGGATCACATTGGAAAGGAACGGATAGTGCGTACAGCCGAGGATCAGCGTATCGATATCCGTGTTGCGGATCGGAGAAAGATACCGTTCGACTGTCATCTGCGTGATCGGATCGTCCTCGCGGAATCCGTTCTCGATCAGCGGAACAAACAGCGGACAGCCGATCCCGGAGACGTTGAGATTCGGATACTGATGATTGATATAGTCGGAATACGCCTGGCTGTGGACCGTCGCTTCGGTGCCGATCACGCAGATATGATTGCTTTCGGTCAGCTTTGCCGCAGCGTCGCAGGCAGGCTCAATCACGCCGACGATCGGGATCGTGAACTTCTTCTTAAGCTCCGGAAGCGCGATCGCGCTGACGGTGCCGCAAGCGACGACGATCGCCTCCACGCCCTTTGACAGCAGGAAACGTACGTCCTGTTCGGCGTAGCGAATGATCGTTTCCGGCGTACGGGATCCGTACGGCACGCGAGCCGTGTCGCCGAAATACACGATGGATAATCCTTTGTTGGCAGAGCAAATCGCGTCCAGAACGGTCAGACCGCCCAGACCGCTGTCGAATACGCCGATTCGTTTGAATGTGTTCATAACGCCTCTTCCTTGGTTGTTTTCGGTATTCTACCACGTTTTCCTCATTCTTGCAACATCGTATGACGCCGTATTCCAAAAATGCGGAGGGAGCGGATCATACCGCTCCCCCGTTTCTTATTCGTTTCGCAGCAATTCCCTGTATCCCGTTCCGTCCGCTTCATACACCGCTTCCACATCCGCGTCCAGTTCGGAAAGATTCGGATCGGAAGCGGAATACATCACGCATGTTCCGCAGCTGGAAGACAGTACGCGCGGGACCGGCGCAAGCTTTGACGGGATCGCTTTTTTTCGCAGCGCGCGGTCGCTCATCAGCGCTGCGGCATGCGTGTAAAACGTGGCGATATAATTCATTTTGCAAGCGTCATCTGATACTCGCCGTCGGTCTCCTCGACCTTGACGGTATAGTGCTGCGATGCGGCAAAACGAGTGATGTTGCCGACAGCGGTCATGTTGTCCACAAGCACCGAAAGCGTTTTCGGCTGATTCTTTTTGACTTCGCGCTGTACCATCAGCACGGGCATCGGACAGCTCAAACCTCTTGCATCGATCATGTTTATGCCCTCCTTTTTGTGTGGAATACGGACAGTGCCGCAAGAATGATGAAGCCGGCGATCAACACCCAAAGCACAGGACCTGCGCCGATGCCTTTCGGACTGGACGCAAGACCGAAGTTGTGGGAAACGGCAGCGCCTGCGATGAAGCCGAATACGGTGACGGCGGAATCGCTGTTGCCTTCGCCTGCAAGGATCAACTGACGCAGCGGGCATCCGCCGAGCAGAACGCTTCCCCAGCCGACAAGGACCATACCGAGGAAATTGAAAATACCGTCGGTATGCGCAACGGGCTGATCCGCAAGTCCGAATTTGAAGTTGTGCGTGATGAGATTGCCGATGACGACCGCAAAGATGATCGCGAGGAATCCGTAGATCAGATGGAAGTCCTTGAACAGAACGACGTCACGCACGCCGCCCGCCATGCAAAGGCGGGAACGCTGACACAGCGCGCCGATCACGAGCGCGATCAGAAGCGCGGCATACCAGGGAGCGCGCATGCTGCCGGGACCTTCCGTACTCTTTGCAAACAGCTCCGGGATCAGTGAAAGCACAAACAGTACGGCGAGCAGGATCGGGAAAAGCAGCCCTTCCAAGGCATTCTGTTTATATGCGCGGTTCAGTGTGAAGCCGAAACGCAGCGGGAATGTACCGATCACAATACCGACGACAAAGCCGAGCAGACCGACGAGCGCATTGACGTCGCCGCCGCCGATGCGGATGACCATGCGAAGCGGACACCCCAAAAATACGAGCGCGCCGATCATCACGAGCATACCGAGCAAAAAGCGTGTAAACGGCGAAGAGCCGCCCTGCGGTTTCCACTCCTTTTTGATCATGGACATAATCATTGCGCCGAGCACAAGACCGACGATTTCGGGACGGAAATACTGTACATTGGCTGCCGAGTGAAGCTTCAGAGAACCGGCGATATCGCGCTCAAAGCACGCGATGCAGAACCCCATGTTTTTCGGATTGCCGAGCGCAGTCAGTATGACCGCAGCTGCGCCGACAAGCAGACCGGTCAGGATCACGAGCCAGTTCCGCTGCACAAAACCCGCAAACCCCTTCTTTTCGTTTTCCATTGTTTTTCCTCCTTTGCGCGCTATTCCCTTGCGTGAATAACGATCTGATGGTATAATAACATATATAAGCGTTATTTGCAAGCGAGGATAACGAATTGTATGAAAATAATCTATATGGACAATGCAGCGACAAGCTTTCCGAAAGCGGACGGCGTTTCCGATGCGATGAAGCGCTTTTTGGATGAAGAATGCACGAATGTCGGACGCGGAAGTTATTTGCGGGCGCAGGATGCAGGACTGTCCGTGATCGAAACGCGGGAACGTATCCGCGATCTGTTCGACTGCCCGGACGCAAAGCATGTGATCTTTACGGGAGGCATGACGGTCTCACTGAATGCGGTCATCAAGGGGTACGTTCGACGCGGCGACTGCGTACTGGTTTCTTCCTTTGAGCATAATTCTGTCATCCGTCCGCTGGTCCAGATCGGCGCGGAGATCGTTCGGATCCCCGCAAACGAGAAAGGCGTATCCGATCTTAACAGACTGTCGGAGGATCTTTCGCCCTTTCGGCTGTGTGTTCATACCTTTGCATCCAACGTCAGCGGGATGATCCAGCCTGTCGAAGAGCTTGCCGTTCGACTGCGGCGTGCGGGCGTTCCGCTTTGTATCGACGCTGCGCAGACGGCAGGTCATTTTCCTTTTTCGATGCAAAGGATCGGAGCGGACGCGGTCTGCATGCCCGCGCATAAGGGACTGCTCGGCCCGCAGGGGCTCGGCATTCTTTGTCTGACGCCGACGTTTGCGGATCGGCTCGATCCTTTGATCTCCGGCGGCACCGGATCGGTTTCGGACAGCGAACGGATCCCGAACTTCTATCCGGATCGGCTGGAAGCGGGCACGCTGAATCTGCCGGGTATCATCGGATTGAAGGCGGCGCTTGAACAGGCGGATTTCAAGGCGCGGCGCGCTCATGAGGTCGTTCTGATCGCGCGTTTTCTGCATGCGATCGAGGATATGCCGCATATCAGGCTCCTCGGTTATCCGGAAGCGGATCGCCGCGTAGGCGTCATCTCTCTGGATTTTCTAAGAAGAGACAACGGAGAGATATCCTATCGCCTTGAAAACGAATACGGCATTCTGACACGCTGCGGATTGCACTGCGCGCCGGATGCGCACCGTGCGTTCGGAACATTTCCGAAGGGCACGGTCCGGTTCAGCTTCTCTCCGGCAACGACGAAAGAAGAGGTTGACAGTGCCGTCGAGGCGATCACGGCACTGAGTTAAAATATATAATTAACACAGCGCCGTTTCGGGCGCTTTTTTCTTGCAGGAAAACGGGAATCGTTGTATAATCATTGCATATCGATCATTCAAAAAATCGAAGGAGGAAGAATATGAAACAGATTCAAGTAGCACTTTGGGGATTCGGTGCAATGGGCAGCGGTATCGCAAAAGTCCTGCTGACCAAAAAAGGCGTTGAGATCACCGGCGTTTGCGATATCCATCCGGATCGCGTCGGCAAGAGCATCTATGAGCTGCTCGGTGTGGAGCGCGGCGACCGCAATGACGTGAAGGTCATCGGCGACATCGACGCAGCGCTCAATCCGAAGCCCGATCTCTGCATTCTTGCAACCGATTCGTTCACCAAGAAGGCTTATCCGAAAATCTGCCATCTGATCGAAAAGGGCGTTAACGTCATCTCCACTGCCGAAGAAATGAGCTATCCGCGTGCGCAGAACCCCGAGCTCGCGGACAAGATGGACGCGCTTGCAAAGGGCGCGGGCGTTTCCGTTCTCGGCACGGGCATCAACCCGGGTTTGATGATGGACCTTCTCGCGATCTGTCTGTCTGGCTGCATGACGGACGTCGAGCATGTGCTGTGCAAGCGCGTGAACTCCCTCTCCCCCTTCGGTCCTGCCGTTATGGAGGAACAGGGCGTCGGTCTGACCGTGGAGCAGTTCGAGGAAGGCTGCAAGAACGGCACGCTGGCGGGTCACGTCGGCTTTGCGGAGTCCGTCGGCATGATCGGCGAAGCGCTCGGCTTTGAGATCGATCGCTTTGAACAGCAGATGAAGCCGATCGTGACGACCGTTGACCGCAAGTCCCCCTACGGCTTTGCGAAAGCTGGCGACGTCGCGGGCGTCAACATGACCGGTCAGGGCTATATCGGCGACAAGGTCATGATCGACATGATCCATCCGCAGCAGATCGAGCCGGAGCTTGAAGGCACCTACACCGGCGATTACATCACGCTGACCGGCACGCCGAACGTCAACATGCAGATCAAGCCGGAGGTCAACGGCGGCATCGGCACGATCGCCATGTGCGTCAACATGATCCCGCACGTTCTTAATGCGACCCCGGGTCTCAAGACGATGATCGATCTGCCCGTACCGCATGCGATCATGGGCGATATGCGCAATTATCTGAATAAATAAGGAGTGTATCATGGCAAAGAAAAACGACTGGGTACAGATCCATATCGACGTTCTGAAGCCCGAAGAACGCGCGACGAACATCCCCGAGGATACGCGTCACGTTCCGCTTGAAATGTGGGTCAAGGGACATCTTGTCAACGAAGAAGCAGAGATCGGCGATACCGTTACGGTCGTCACCAAGACGGGACGCATCGTTGAAGGCACGATGTGCGCCGTCAATCCCTCCTTTAAGCATAACTTCGGCGATTATGTACCGGAGCTCGATCAGATCGAAGAGACCGTAAAAACCATTCTGTTCGGAGGTAGAAACAATGCTTGACAACAGCTATACAGCCGTCATGGCGCGCAAAAACGAGATCATGAAGCGTGCCGTCGGAATGGACTACGATCTCTTTGAAAGCGGCTCCATTGCGTTCGATTACGAAGCGATGATGGCGGCGACCGGCTACACGCTCGACGCCGTCCGCAAGATCCAGACCGAGGAGTTTCAGATCGGAAACACGCCGATCTATGAGCTTAAAAATCTCACCGCGCTTGCGCGTGCCTGCGCGCCCGAAGGCATGGGCGCCCGTATCTTCGTTAAAGACGAAGCGTCCAACCTGTCCGGCAGCTTCAAAGTCCGCCGCGCGGCAACCAGCATCTATCAGGCGCGAAAGATGGGCTATAAGGGCGTCATCTCCGCAACGTCGGGCAACTACGGCGCGGCGGTCGCCGCATGCGCCGCAAAAGCGGGCTTAAAGTGCATCGTTGTCCAGGAATGCTTCGATTCCAAGGGCGTCGGTCAGCCGGAGATCATTGAAAAAGCGAGAAAGTGCGAAGCGCTCGGCGCGGAAGTCGTTCAGCTGACGGTCGGTCCGGAGCTGTTCTATATGTTCCTCCGCATGCTCGAAGAGACCGGATATTTCAACGCGTCGCTCTATACGCCGTTCGGCATTGCGGGCGTCGAAACGCTCGGTTACGAGATCGCGCAGCAGTGCAGGCTGACGCTCGGCAGAGATCCCGATACGGTCGTCTGCACCAACGCGGGCGGCGGCAATCTGACCGGTACCGCGCGCGGTCTTCTGAAGGCGGGCTGCAAAGCCGAAGTTGTCGCGGCGAGCGTCAACCTTTCCGGTCTGCATATGGCGAGCGACCACCAGTTCAATCTGAAATCGTTCACGACCGGTCACACCGGTTTCGGCATGCCGTTCTCGACCTGGCCGGACCGCAGCGACGTTCCGAGAAGCGCGGCAAGACCGCTTCGCTACATGGATCGTTATGTGACCGTCAATCAGGGCGAGGTCTTCTATACCACCGAAATGCTTGCGGCGCTCGAAGGCATGGAAAAGGGTCCTGCGGGCAATACGTCCCTTGCGGCTGCGTTCGCGCTTTCGCAGACGATGCCGAAGGACAAGATCATCGTTGTACAGGAGACCGAGTATACCGGCGCGGGCAAGCATGTCAACGCGCAGCTGAGCTTTGCGCGCTCGAATGGAATCGACATTCACTTCGGCAATCCCGAAGAGGAAGTCCCGGGAAAGAGCATCATTCTCCCCTCCCATCCGTCGATGATCAAAGCGCGTCCTGCGGACATGACGCATCTCCGCACTTCGCTGATTCACAATGCGATTAAGATGACCGGTAAGACGCCGACGGACGCGGATATCGACTTCCTTGCCGCCGAGACCAAGACGAACAGAGAATTTGTAAAGGAGCATCTTGCATGAAACGCAACGACGACTTTGAAACACGCAGAGAGCATCTCAAAGATCTCTCCGACGCCGAACTCGAAACCCGCTTCTGGTCGCTGATCGAAGAGCTGATCGATCCTTTGCTGAAGCTCGGTTATGAGAACACCACGCCCGCAATCGAACGCAGCGTTCTTTTGCGCATGGGCTTTTCCTCCCTCGAGGCAAAGGCGCTTGTCGAAGGTTGCATGGAGCATAATCTGATGGAGCACGGCGCAGGCAACGTCGTTTACCGCCTTTCCAGAAAGGACGGCACGGACGTACGGACCGCCGGACTGAAGCTGATCGAGAAGTCCGCTTGGGAAGAAGCCGAAGCGCTGTTCGGAGGTGAAAACGCATGAGCGAATACAGACTGGATAAGGATACCAAGATCGACGTCGCTGAGATCCTGAAGGACCTCGAGCATTATCATCCCCGCCGCCGCGGCTGGACCTGGCGCGAACCGGTTCCGGGACTTGCAATGGGCCCGTTCACCTATGAGGATGCAAGCAAGCCCTTAAAGGACAGCGTCGGACTTCCGCCCGCCCATTATTTCGGTGACATCGACCCGCAGCCGATCCCGGTCATCACGACGGAGATCGCGTCCGGTCGGTTCGAGGACGACATCCGCCGCATGCGTATGGCGGCACACCACGGCGCGGACCATATCATGGTCATCCGTACCGCGGGACAGAGCCACTTTGACGGACTGATCGAGGGCACGCCGCAGGGCATCGGCGGCGTTCCGGTCACGCGCAAGCAGGTCCGTGCGCAGCGCAAGGCGCTCGATATGATCGAGGATGAAGTCGGTCGTCCGATCAACTATCACAGCTACGTTTCGGGCGTCGCCGGTCCGGATATCGCGGTCATGTTCGCAGAGGAAGGCGTCAACGGCGCGCATCAGGACCCGCAGTACAACGTCATTTACCGCAACATCAACATGGTGCGTTCGTTCGTCGACGCCTGCGAATCAAAAAAGATCATGGCGTGGGCGGACATGGCGCAGATCGACGGTGCGCACAACGCGAACGCGACCGCGCGCGACGCGTGGAAAGTCATGCCGGAGCTGATGGTACAGCACGGCATCAACGCGCTGATCTCCGCAAAGGTCGGCATGAAGAAAAAGAACATTTGTCTGTCCACCGTTCCTCCGACGGCAACGCCGGGACCGTGCATCCATATGGACCTGCCGTATGCGGTCGCACTCAGAGACCTGTTCCATGAATACCGGATGCGCGCGCAGATGAACACGAAGTACATCGAAGCGTCGACACGCGAAGCGACGGTCACGCATGTGCTTAATATGGTCATCAGTAAGCTCACGAGCGCGGATATCCAGAGCACGATCACACCGGACGAAGGCCGCAACGTGCCGTGGCATATCTACAACATCGAAGCATGCGACACCGCAAAGCAGGCGCTGATCGGCATGGATGGACTCATGGAAATGGTCGAGCTCAAAAAGGACGGGTATCTCCGCGAAAAAGCACGCGAGTTGAAGGAGCGCGCGATCCTGTTCCTTGAAAACATGATCGAGCTCGGCGGCTACTTCAACTCCGTCGAAGAGGGCTTCTTTGTCGACAGCGGCATGTTCCCGGAGCGCAACGGCGACGGCATCTCCCGCAAGATCGACGGCGGCATCGGCGTCGGAACGGTTATCAAGCGCGCCTCTGATTACTGCGCGCCGGTTACCGCACACTACGGCTACAACAACGTCGCGCAGTACGATCCCGAAGCGGTCGACGATCCCGCGAAGCTCATCGGCGGCTGCACGTTCGAGTGCCCGGACAAGATCCAGTATATTGACGAGCTTGACGAGACCGACAACGTTTATCTTCGCATGGACGAAGTCAAGGACTATGCAGGTCCGAACGCAAAGTTCATCAAGCCGGAAATGGAATGGCTTGCGGACGGTACCGTGATGCTGACCATGTTCTTCCCCACCGACGTCCGTCACGCGGAAGCGGCTGCGCTTGAGATCGGCAAGCGGATGAATCTCTGCGAATGCGAAGTCATCAACCGCGAGATCATGCACCGCGCTGAAGGGACGCGCATCGAAATGAAGGGCAAGGTTGCGTTCTCGATCAATATGGACGATCTGCAGCTTCCGACCGTTCCCGACGTTTTGAGCGACGAAGAGCTTTGGGACGCGATCGACAAGAAGCCCATGCGCATCGTAGCCGGCACGATCGGCGACGATGAGCATTCCGTGGGTCTCCGTGAGATCCTGAACATCAAGCACGGCGGCATCGAGAAGTACGGCATCGAATGCATCTATCTCGGCACCTCCGTCCCGCCCGAAAAGCTCGTGCAGGCGGCGATCGAAACGAATGCGGACGCCATGCTGGCTTCCTGCATCATTTCGCATGACGATATCCACTACAAGAACATCGCGAAGGTCGACCGTATTGCCCGTGAGATGGGCGTACGCGACAAGCTGATGTTTGTTGCGGGCGGCACGCAGGTCACCGATGAAGGCGCGCGCGCAGCAGGCGCAGACGTCGGCTTCGGCCGCGGCTCGCACGGCAACCACGTTGCGACGTTCCTTGTGAAGGAACGCGCAAGAAGAGAACAGCAGAATGCACGTTAACGTACTGGTTGCAGAAATCGGTTCAACTACAACGATCGTCAACGCGTTCGACGGTCTCGGTTCAACGTCTCCTAAATTTGTCGCACAGGGCAAAGCGCCGACAACGGTGTTGGACGGAGACGTGCGGATCGGACTCAAAAACGCCGTTGACGATCTTCTTACGCATACCGATGAAAAAACGCTGACATACGACCGCATGCTCGCGTCCGGATCCGCTGCTGGCGGTCTAAGAATGACGGTACACGGACTGGTCCGCGATATGACCGTTCGCGCCGCGGAAGCAGCGGCGCTCGGCGCAGGCGCGATCATCGTGCAGACGACTGCAGGCAAGATGAACGAGTTCGATCTCGACGATCTGAACGCGGCGCGTCCCAATCTGATCCTGCTTGCGGGCGGAACGGATTACGGCGAGCGTGAGACAGCCGTCTTTAACATGCGGATGATCGCGGAGAGCGGACGCAAAACGCCGGTCATCTACTGCGGCAATATCCAGAACAGAACGATTGTTACGCGGATCGCACAGGAAAACGGGATCCCGCTTTCGATCGCCGATAATGTTTATCCGAAACTCGATGAGCTGAATGTGGAATCCGTTCGCAGGGTCATCCACGCAATGTTTGAGAAGCATATCACCAACGCGCCCGGTATGGAGCATATCCGAGACATGGTCAACGGTTCGATCCTCCCGACGCCGGGCAGCGTGATGCTCGCTTCCCAACTTTTGTATGATGAGATCGGCGATCTGGTTGTGATAGACATCGGCGGCGCAACGACGGACGTGCATTCGGTGACCGAAGGATCCCCCGACATCGTATCCATGATGACGTCCCCGGAACCGAAGGCAAAGCGCACCGTGGAAGGCGATCTCGGTCTCTACATCAACGCGCATAATCTGATCGACCGGATCGGAACGGAAGCGCTGGATCGGGAGCTAGGCATCGATACGGACGCCGTGATGAAAGCGTATCTGCCGATTCCGGAAACGGAACAGCAGTTTCGTTTGACAGAACGGCTGTGCCTGGAGGCGGGACTGGTCGCACTGGATCGGCATGCGGGAAAGCTCAGGCATCTGTATACGCCGCAGGGACGGCGCACGATCGCCGAAGGCAAGGATCTGACCGCGATCAAATGGGTCGTCGGAACGGGCGGCGCGCTGACGCGCCTGCCGCATCACGAGTCCATTCTCAGAACGATCGCCGACTGCAACAAGAACCGCATGCAGCTGCTGCCGACGCCGGGAAGAGCAGATCTGCTGTTCGACAACGATTATATTATGGCGTCGGTCGGCGTTCTATCAAAGGAAGATCCCGAATCGGCACTGCGGCTTTTGAAGGAGAGTATTCGATGGAACGAAATCCGAAACTGATCATTCATAAACAAAAGCTTCTGCACAACATGCAGACGCTCGTACAGGCTGTGCATGCGCAGGGCGTACAGATCGCATTGGTGTCAAAAGTGGTATGCGCTCACCCTGCTGTGATCGACTGTATCAATCAAAGCGGCTGCGATATGCTTGCGGATTCCAGAACCGAGAATCTGTGGAGTGCGGATACAAGGCTTCCGAAGCTTATGCTTCGGATCGGCATGCCGGAAGCTGCGGAAGAGATCGTACGCGGATCCGATATCAGTCTCGAAAGCGAGACAGATACGATCCTTGCACTCGAACAGGCAGCGGCAAAGCTTGATCGCAAGCATCGCGTGATCCTCATGATTGATCTCGGAGACCTCAGAGAAGGCATCTTTTTCAAGGATTGGGACCTGATCCTAAACACGGCGGAAACCGTCAAGAATTGTCCGCATCTCGAGCTTTACGGCACCGGCACGAATCTGACATGCTACGGTTCGGTTCTGCCGGATCGGGACAACCTCGGCACGCTTGTTTCGATCACGGAACGTCTGCGGAATGAGCTCTCCCTCCCCATCCCCGTGATCTCGGGCGGGAACAGCACGTCTCTGCAGCTTCTGTTCGACGGCACGCTGCCGAAAGGGATCAACCATCTTCGCCTCGGAGAATCCGCAATGTGCGGCATGATCCCGGGAACCTATACGCCGATCGAGGGCTGCAGTCAGGATGCGTTCGAGCTTTGCGCAACGATTGCGGAATGCAAAATCAAACCCTCCTACCCCATCGGCACATTGAGCCGGAATGCGTTCGGTGAAACGGTCGAATATGTCGACAAGGGCATGATGCGGCGCGCGATCGCCGCGATCGGCAGACAGGACGTCCGCACGGACGGACTGACGCCGAAGGATCCCCGGATCGAGATCCTCGGCGCAAGCTCCGATCATCTGATCCTGGATTTAACGAATGCGCCGGAATACCGTGTAGGCGATACAGTTTCCTTCGGGCTCGATTACGGTGCGCTGCTTTCCGCAAGCACAAGCGTATACGTTCATAAGGAGGTCGCGGACTGATGGCGACGCTGTCGTATAAGATCCATACGGTCGAATCCGTCAAATCGACCAACTCAACGGTCAAAGCTTTGGCAAAGGACGGCGCGCCGGAAGGATATGTGCTTACAGCCTCGATGCAGACCAACGGACGAGGACGTCTGAACCGCGTCTTCTTTTCGCCAAAAGGGACCGGACTATATGTCTCCATCCTTCTGCGCCCGGAATGCAGGCTTGCGCCATATGCATTGACCTGCATGAGCGCGGTTGCGCTCGCGGATACGGTCCGCACGTTCGGAATAGACTGCGGGATCAAGTGGGTCAACGATCTCTATGTGGACAACAGAAAGACGGCAGGCATACTTGTGGAGAGCGCGTTGAATCAGGACGGAAGCTTTTTGTATGCGGTCGTCGGGATCGGCGTGAATCTGTTTCCGCCGGAAGAAGGCTTCCCGGAACCCATTGCAAACAAAGCTGCAGCGCTGTTTTCATGCGCGCCGGACGAAGAAGTGCGAAAACTGTTTTTGAAGCGGCTGCTGCTGCGGTTCAAGCGATACTATGAACAGCTGCCGGACATCACATTCTTCGACGCTTACAGGGACCGGCTGATCGGGATCGGATCCAGAGTGCTCGTTTCGGAACCGGACGGAATGCGATACGGTACGTCGATCGGGATCGATCGGGATTTTCAGCTGCTTGTGCGATTTGACGACGGAACGGAAGCAGCGCTCGACCGAGGAGACGTAACTTTGCTGTAAACAGAAAGAATACCCTTTCAGCGGGTATTCTTTTCTTTATAGACAGCTCAAGAATCGCTTGAGCTCGTTCTGCGATAAGCGGATCAAAGCATCTTCGTCGACATTGACCAACGTACCGTCGCGTACGGTAAGTCTGCCGTTGACAAAGACCAGATCGCACGGACGGTGGTAACCGACGTTTCCGAACAGATCCAAAGGATTGTCGACAGCGCACAGAAGATCGCTCGAACGTTTTCGGATCGCAAACAGATCCGCGGCCTTTCCTTCCTCGATCGAACCGAGATCGCTGCGACCGAGGACCTTGGCACTTCCGGACGTTGCAAGCTTCAGAATCCGATATCCGTTCGGGGCGCGTTTGCCCCAAGTCAGACGATGCACAAGATATGCGCTTCGCATTTCGTCCATCAGATCGGATCCGTCGTTGCTTGCGGAGCCGTCTACGGCAAGACCGACCGGAATGCCGCGGTCGAGCATATCCGGCAGCCGCATGACGCCGCTCGAAAGCTTCATATTGGAGACGGGACAATGCGCGATCTTTGTTCCGGTTTCCGCAATTGCGTCAAGCTCTCGGTCGTTGAAATGGATACCGTGCGCATAGAACACATCCGGACCGGTCCAGCCGAGCGAAGCAATGTAATCGAACGGTCGTTTTCCGAAAACAGCCGTTGTATAGGCTTCCTCGTCCTTGGTTTCGCAAAGATGCGTATGCATCTGTACACCGTATCTGCGAGCCAGGTTTGCGCTTTCCCGATAAAGCGCTGACGACGCCGAAAAAGGCGAGCAGGGCGCAAGGACGAGCCTCCGCATGGAAAAACGCTTTGCGTCGTGAAACTGTCGGATCGCGTCTTCACTGTCCTTCAGGATCTCGTCTGCCGTCTGTACGACGGAATCGGGCGGCAGTCCTCCGTCCTTTTCGGACAGATCCATGCTTCCGCGCGACGCGTGCATGCGAATGCCGAGAATGCCTGCGGCTTCAAACTGCGCTGCCAGAAGGTTGCCGGATCCTTTCGGGAACACATAATGGTGATCAAAACAGGTCGTGCAGCCGAACCGCATCAATTCCGCCATGCCTGCGCAGGAACTCAAAAAAACCGTTTGTTCATTCAGGTTTTTCCAAACGCCGTATAGTGCTTTCAGCCAGTCGAACAGCTCATAATCCTGCACCTTATGAAGGTTCCGGGTAAAATACTGATACAGATGATGATGCACATTGATCAGTCCCGGATAAACGATCATATCGGAACAGTCATATTCTTCGTCCGGGATACGGTCAAGCGGTCCGACTTTGATGATCCCGCCGTTTTCCAGCCACAGATCGGTTTGATGCCATACTCGGTCGCAATCGTCACAGGTTACGATCGTATCGACGTTTTTCAGGCGCGTAAGCATCGGAAATCACCTCCGATCCGATTATAACAAACTTCTTGAAAAATAAACAGTCCTAATGTATACTGTAATATGAAATTTTATGCGGAGAAATCCATGATACGATTTGATCACGTTACATTTCAATACGAAAAAGCACTGTCCCCTGCGCTATCGGATATCGATCTCACGATCAACGAAGGCGAGTTTGTAGCAGTCGTCGGGCACAACGGAAGCGGCAAGAGCACGCTTGCAAAGCATGTCAACGGATTGCTGCTGCCGACGCAGGGAACCGTGACCGTCTGCGGTATGGAGACGTCGAATGAAGATGTGCTCCTCAATATCCGGCAAAAGGTCGGAATGGCGTTTCAGAATCCCGACAATCAGCTTGTTACAACGATCGTCGAAGAGGACGTTGCCTTCGGTCCGGAAAACCTCGGGATCGATCCGAACGAGATCCGAACCCGCGTGGACGAAGCGCTTGCATCCGTCGGCATGACGGAGTATGCGTCGTTTGCCGTGCATCATCTGTCCGGCGGACAGAAGCAGCGGATCGCCATCGCCGGCATCCTTGCGCTGAAGCCGCAGATCCTTGTGCTGGACGAGGCGAGCGCAATGCTGGATCCGAACGGACGCGCCGAGCTTTTGGAAACGGTTCATAAGCTTCACAAGGAAGGCATGACGATCCTGATGGTCACGCAATACATGGAAGAAACGACCGGCTGCGACCGCATCGTCGTCATGAACCGTGGGAAGGTCGTACTTGACGGAAAACCGGAAGAGGTCTTTCAACATACCGATCTTTTGTTCGAAAGCAACCTTGTCCCGCCGGAAACCGTATCCGTCCGGGATGCGTTGAGATCGATGGGTTACGCACTGTCAGACAAGGCAATGACGGCAGAGCAGCTTGCGGAGGAATTATGTCCATTGTTATCAATCATCTGACATTCGCCTATACGCAGGGCGGCAAGCCGCTGGAACCGACGCTGAAGGATCTGTGCTTCACCATCGAAGAAGGCAGTTTTTTGGGGATCATCGGTCATACCGGCAGCGGGAAATCGACATTTGTGAAGCATCTCAACGGTCTTCTTCCCTGCGAAAAAGGAACAGTCGTCGTAGACGGACACGATCTTTCGCAGAAAAGCGAACGGAAAACGGTCCGTGCCTTAGTCGGCATGGTATTCCAATACCCGGAATATCAGCTGTTTGCGGAAACCGTCTTCGAGGATGCGGCATTCGGTCCGCGGAATATGAAGCTGGACGAAGCCGAAGTGAAAAGCCGAGTGGTCAACGCAATGACGCTTGTCGGTCTTGATCCGGAGCGCTTTTCCGAGCGATCTCCCTTTGAGCTTTCCGGCGGTGAACGGCGCAGAGCTGCGATCGCCGGCGTGCTTGCCATGCATCCGAAATACCTTGTTTTGGACGAACCGATGGCAGGACTCGATCCGCTCGGAAGACGGGAAATCCTTTCTCTTCTGGAAAAGCTGCGTTCGGAATCCGGTTGTACGATCATCATGATCTCGCATTCGATGGACGACATTGCAAACCATGCAACAAAGGTCCTTGTGCTCGATCAAGGCAGTCTGCTGATGTACGATACGCCGCAGAGCGTCTTCTCGAATGCCGATCAGCTGCAGCGGATCGGGCTTTCGGTTCCGGGCATTACAAAGATCTGTGTCGAGATGAATCGCAGGGGTGTTCCCATCCCCGCCTCCATCTGCACGGAAGACGCGTTTTTGGATTGGTTCCGGGAGGGCAGACAGCATGCGTGATATAACGCTCGGTCAGTTTGTTGCCGGCAATTCCGTCATTCACAGGCTCGATCCGCGTACAAAGATCGGCATGATGATCCTGTATATCGTTATGACGTTCCTTGTAAAAAAGATCTGGCTGATGACGGTTCCGTTTGCCTATCTGGTGCTGGAGCTGATCCTGTCCGGGATCTCACTTCGGTATATCGTCAATTCTCTGAAGCCGATCCGGTTTCTGCTGATTTTCATGTTCATCCTGAATCTGTTCTTTACAAAGGGCGAACATGTTTGGCTGGACCTCGGATTCTGGCAATTGACCGGTGAAGCGGTGCTGCAGTCCTTTTTCCTTTCCATCCGGATCATTCTGTTGGTTGCAGGCGCTTCGATGCTGACGCTGACGACATCTCCGATCGCGCTGACGGACGGATTGGAAAAGCTTCTGTCGCCGTTGAAGATCTTTCATTTCCCAGCGCATGAGCTTGCCATGATGATGACGATCGCGCTTCGATTCGTTCCGACTCTGATGGACGAATCCGAGAAGATCCGCAACGCACAGATGTCGCGCGGCGCCGATTTTGAAAGCGGAAACATCTTCAAGCGGGTCAAAAGCATGATCCCCATTCTAATCCCGTTATTTGTTTCCTCCTTCCGCAAGGCGGATGAGCTTGCAACTGCGATGGAATCCCGCTGCTACCACGGCGGCGACGGCAGGACAAGACTTCATCAGCTGAAATTCCGAAAGGAAGATCTGTTTGCAATTCTGATCACGCTTGTGTTTGTTGCTTCGCTGATCGTTGCGATGATTCTGCTGCCATGAGACGGATACGAACGATCATTTCCTATGACGGAACCGGATATGTCGGTTGGCAGGTACAGCCGAACGGCGTATCCGTGCAGGCGCTTTTGGAAAAAGCGCTCTTTGAACTGACCGGCGAGCAAATCCGTGTTGAGGGCTCCGGCAGAACGGACAGCGGCGTGCATGCAAAAGCACAGGTCGCGCATTTCGATACGGAAGCGCGAATGGCAGCCGATAAGTTTGCTATCGCCATGAACATGCATCTGCCGCCGGATATCCGTGTTCTGTTCTCCGAAGAATGCGATCCGTCGTTCCATGCAAGGTTTTCCGCGAAAAGAAAAACTTATCGGTATACGGTACAGCTCGGACCGCATGCCGACGTGTTCTTGAGAACCACTTCGCTGCATCTGCATTATATGCCGGATGAAAAAGCGATGCAGAAGGCAGCGGGCTATGTGATCGGCACACATGATTTCAACGCATTTAAGTGCGCGGACAGCGCCATGGAGAACACGGTTCGTACCATCGAGCGCTCGGAATGGACACGAGACGGAAATTTGCTTGTTTATACGGTTGAAGGAAACGGTTTCCTCTATAATATGGTTCGGATCCTCGTCGGCACCATGCTGGAGATCGGCAGCGGAAAACGCAAGCCGGAGGATCTTTTGAACGCGATCAATAACGGAAACCGTAAGGACGCCGGCGCGACCGCTCCCGCGCACGGACTTTGTCTGTGCCGCGTCGTTTATCCGGACTTCGATACCGAGGAGGTATTGCATCGTGGATGATCGCAAATGGATGCGGATCGCTTTGGAAGAAGCCGAATCCGCGATGCAGGAAGCGGAAGTGCCTGTCGGCGCTGTGATCGTAAAAGATGACGCTGTGATTTCACACGCGCACAATCTTTGCGCTTTCCGCAAGGATCCGACTGCGCACGCCGAAATGCTTGTATTGAAAGAAGCGTATCAAAAGCTGGGCTCCCTTCAAGACTGCACGCTCTATGTAACGCTGGAGCCTTGCGCAATGTGTGTCGGCGCGATGCTGCATATGCGTCTCCCTCGTCTTGTTTACGGAGCGTTCGATCCCGCATGCGGATGCTGCGGATCAAGAGTCGATCTCGGAGATCATTGGTTTGAAAGCAGTATCGAAACGACGGGCGGGATTCTCGAAGAAGACGCCTCCGCGATCCTGAAAGGATTCTTTTCTTCGGTCAGAAAGAAATAATAGTTGCATTTTCCGCTCGAATGCGTTATACTACGAAAGACGCACACGGAGACGTATCGAAGTGGTCATAACGAGAACGACTCGAAATCGTTTGACTGGTGATGAGCCGGTCCGTGGGTTCGAATCCCACCGTCTCCGCCAGAAAAAGCAGCCGAAAGGCTGCTTTTTCAGTTATATTCGCCTTCGACGAGTGAGATTGCCGCGCAGTGATATTCGGCAGACGCCGAGTGATATTGCGCTGCGCGCAGTTTGGGAGGCGAATATACTGTCACTGCCCCGCAGGAACAATATCACTTCGTCGCAGACGTAATATCACTTATAACTTGAATACAACTTTTTCATATGATAGATTTCAATCGATATTATACCGGCGACTGACAGTGTTCTCCGTGATAAATCCAATGAGTTTGCTAAGCAGGTTGTCATTCTTTGCAGATCGATCAAACAGGAACACCGCCAATCTGTTGCTATTTTGCCGAAATAAAGGAAATACAGTATATATTTCTTTCTGCTTCTCATTGACTAAATGTGATATACGATGTAAAATAATAAAAAAACAGGAGGCATTCATATGGCATTTTGCAGCAATTGCGGGGCGAATATTCCCGAAGGAAACAAATTCTGCGCAAACTGCGGCGCACCGGTCTCCGGCACTGCCGAACCGACACGCAGCGCGGAAGAAACCACCAACAGCACGAACACGAATACGACCGTCATCGGCGGCTACCGTGTCAACATCAAGAAGCGCGAGATCGCGGTTGCAGTCATCCTCTCGATCGTGACATGCGGTATCTACGGACTGATCTGGTTCATCAACATCATCAACGACCTGAACACCGCGGCACAGACGCCTGATGACAAGTCTGCGGGCATGATCATTCTGCTGACCATCGTTACCTGCGGCATCTATGGCTACATCTGGCTCTACAAGGCGGGCGAGAAGGTCGACAAGATCAGAGGACTGAACGGCGAAGCTTCGCAGGATTCCAGCTTGCTCTATCTGCTTCTTGCAATCTTCGGTCTCAGCATCGTCGATTACTGCCTGATCCAGTTTGAGCTGAATAAGGTCGCAGCGCAGGGCTGATGCGCGCAAGGATCAAAAAAGTCTGTATCATTGGCGCAGCCGTTCTTTTGAGCGGCTGCGCTTATGCTGTATTCTTCATAAAAACAGGCGTCGGCATCCCCTGTCTGTTTCATCTGATCACCGGATTCAAATGTCCCGGCTGCGGGATCACCCGAATGCTGATCAGCCTTCTTAAGCTGGATCTTCCCGCTGCATTTCAATACAATGCCGCGGTCCTCTGTCTTCTTCCTTTTCTCTTTCCCTTGCTTGTATACTGGGTTTATCGATATATTCGATACGGATTTCACCAAAATCCGAAGCCGATTGAAGCAATATGCTGGGTATTTGTGGCGATCCTGCTCGTTTGGGGCGTTGTTCGCAACGTGATCGGCATGTAAACCGCCGTTTTACGAACATTTTTCTTGCTTTTTACAACGGTATTCGCTATAATATACAGGCATTTTGAACTGGAGGCTACTATGAATAACGAATTGATCGGTAATTGCATCGTTGGACAGTCCGGCGGACCGACCGCTGTCATAAATGCAAGCATCTACGGCGTGATCCGTACCGCATTGGACGATCCGCATATCAATAAAGTTTACGGCGCGGCGCACGGTATCCGCGGCGTCATCGACGATGTTTTGTATGACATGGGCAAAGAAGCGGCATACGAGCTTTCTTTGCTCCTAAATACGCCTTCTTCGGCGCTCGGTTCCTGCCGTTACAAGCTGAAGAACTATGAAGAGGACGAATCGGATTATATCAAGATCTATGAGGTATTCAAAAAGTACGATATTCGTTATTTCTTCTATAACGGCGGCAACGACTCGATGGATACCTGCAACAAGATCAGCAAATACATGCAGCACGTCGGGTACGAATGCCGTATCATGGGCGTACCGAAGACGATCGACAACGACCTTTACGGAACGGACCACTGCCCCGGCTTCCCGTCGGCGGCGCGCTATATCATCAGCACCTGCATGGAGCTGTATCTGGACGCACGCGTTTATGACAAGCCGATGATCTGCGTTGTTGAGATCATGGGACGTCACGCCGGCTGGCTTGCTGCAAGCGCGGCGGCTGCGACCTATACGGGCTTCGGTCCGGACCTCATTTATCTGCCCGAGACGGACTTCGATATCGACGCATTCATCGCGGACGTTCGCGAGATCTATGAGGACACGGGGAAAGTCTTTATCGCCGTATCGGAAGGCATTCACGACAAAGCCGGACAGCTGATCTCCGAATACAATTCGGACGCTGCCTTTATTGACTGCTTCGGACATAAACAGCTCGGCGGACTTGCATCGACGCTTGTAGCCATCCTGAGACAGCATTTTCAGGATACAAAGATTCGCGGCATAGAGTTTTCCCTGCTGCAGCGCTGCGCGTCTCATGCGGCTTCTCAGACCGATATTTCCGAGGCGTATGAAGCCGGACGCGTTGCTGTTGAATATGCGGTGCACGGCATTACCGATAAGATGGTCGGTTTCCGCCGCAAGACGGACGATGACGGCAACTATAAGTGCGAGATCAAACTGATCGACCTCGACGCCTGTGCGAATACCGAGCGTAAGGTCCCGCGTGAATGGATCAATTCCCGCGGAAACGGTCTCAGAAAGCCCTATATCGACTATCTGCTTCCGCTGATCCAGGGCGATCCGAAGATCCCGCTGCAGAACGGTCTTCCCCGCTTTGCAAACCTCAAGAAAATCAAAGCAAAGCCCCCGCGCAAGATCGAGCAGACAGCCGAGAAATAATATCATACAGATATTGAACAGAGACGCGAAAAACGTCTCTGTTTTACTGTGATTACAATATGATAACAAAATGGTTACGATTCTGAGACGATTCTGTTGCATTTCTATGATACAATACAGATAAGTTCATAGGAGTGAGGGCATTTATGAAGAACCGTATTCTTGTTGTTGAGGACGATACGGCGATCGCGGAAGCGATCGGATTGAATCTGATGCTGTCGGATTTTGATTATAAAATCATTGACGACGGAGCCGAGGCGGTCTCGTATCTTGAAAAAGATCATTCCTTCGATCTTGCGCTTTTAGACGTCATGCTGCCGAATCTGGACGGCTTTTCTTTGATGGAGCACATGGCAAAATACAACATTCCGGTTCTCTATCTGACCGCAAAGGTCGATCTCGCATCCAAGATCAAGGGGCTTCGGCTCGGCGCCGAGGATTATATTGTAAAACCGTTTGAAATGCTTGAGCTTCTTGTACGCATTGAAAAGATCCTCGAACGCAGCGGCAAATTGAACAATGTTCTGCGGTATAAGGACTTGACCGTCGACGTGGCAAAACGTACTGTTTCGCAGTCAGGAGAACCGGTCAAGCTTCAACCGCTTGAATTCGATCTTCTTGTTCGTTTTCTTAAATTCAAAAACTGTACACTCTCCCGTGAACGTCTGCTGAATGAAGTGTGGGGATTCGACTTTGCGGGCGGTACGCGAACCGTCGATATTCATGTGGCGCATCTCAGGAAAAAGCTCGGACAAAGCCTGAATATCGTCGCCGTGACAAAGCTCGGATACCGTCTGGAGGACTGAATGCGGCTGAAAACGAGAATCCTGCTGTTTGCAAGCGCGGCGATCGCCGCAGCTGTTCTTTTGTGCTGTATGCTGATCTTAAGACTTGTACGGCGTCAAATGCAGTCGGACGCCGCGGAAAAGGCATACTCCTCGTTTGCAGAAATCAGTATCAATGTGATGAATGTAAACCGCAGTATCACGGATCCGGCGATATATGATACCTATATGACTTACAAAGTCCGTTCTGCCGATCGTTCCGGCATCTGTACGCTCTCCGTAAACGGACAATACCTGATCAACAACATCGGTTTTTCTCCTGAGCCGTATTTGGTTTCAAATGAAAACGAAGAAGACCTGCGGCAAGGATTCTGTCGAGTGTTCGGCACACTGTATCACTTGATCGGCAGAGAAGTTTATTGTGAGGATCAACCGTATATGCTGATACAGGTCACGGATCTATCTGAACTGGACAATACCATGCGATCAATGCTGATACGCTGTATCGGCATCGGCGCAGGCGTGACTGCAGTGTTTTTATTCCTTGCCTATCTGTTTCTGTCTTCCTCACTACGCCCGATCAGAAAACTGCAGACAGGTGCGCAGGCGATCGCTTCCGGCGATTACCATACACGAATCGAAGTGAAACGGAACGATGAGATCGGTCTTCTTGCGGCTGACTTTAATACGATGGCTGATGCGGTGGAACAAAGCATCGCAGAATTGAAAGAGCAAAACGAACGAAAACAGCAATTCATAAACGATCTCAGCCATGAAATGAAAACACCTGTTACATCGCTCCTTTTGAACAGCGAAACGCTGCTGACGCGAACCGTTTCGGAAGAGGACCGTCAGCGCGCGCTTCTCAGGATCAACGAACAGGCAAAATGGATCGAACGTCTGTCCCAAAAGCTGATGCAGCTTGTGATGCTGCAAGGCACGATCGAGCTCGTTCCCTCCCCCATCCGTCCGCTTTTGGACGCTGTGAAAGAAACGGTCGCAGATTCGCTTGCGCGTTCGCAGATCACATTGTCCGTTTCCTGTGAAGATTACTCGATCCCGATGGATTTTGATCTGCTGAGATCAGCACTGGTCAATCTCATCGAGAATGCGATCAAGGCTTCGGAACCGGACAGTACCGTTGAACTGATCGCCGATAAAAACGAGATCTTAGTCTGCGATCACGGCCGAGGAATTCCGAAGGAGGAGATCGAACGCATCACCGAACCATTCTACATGGTCGATCGCTCGCGCTCCAAAAAGCTCGGCGGCAGCGGTCTCGGGCTCGCGCTGGTGAAACGGATCATCGAGGTACACGGCGCTGTTCTTGCGATCGAAAGTGAAATTAACGTCGGAACTTCTATCTTTATCCGCTTTTCTGACACAAAATGATAACCGTTTGGAAACAGCTTGGAAACGACTTTTCAAAGCAGCTGCAATATACTGAGGACAAACAGAAAGGAGAAATGAAACATGCATAAAAGAGTATTTGTGTTGCTGATCCTTGTTTGTCTGCTCTGTACCGCCTGTCAGCCGACGCCTGAGAAACCGGTCGTTGTGCAAAAAGATACGGAGCGGTTAGTTGATGTCGTCATTGCACAGGATCCGAAAAACACATCCGGCGAAGCGGAAACAAACGCTGAGGTGGACCCTTATCGTATTGAAAAGGTCAACGAACGTTTTACCTACGATTACACAAGCGAGAACGGGCTGGTGAAGATCCATGCGGACGCCGACGTCAAAACGCCGGACTCCGGAACGATCCCGATGACGCGTGTGAAGCCCACGCTCTATTCCGACGCGTTTGCAAAGCAGGTATTCGATTACGTCTATCAGGGCAAGCAAGTGTACATTCAGCAGCACGGACCGAAAACGAAGGCGGTCATCGCCAATGAGCTTGCGTATTATCAGAAGATCGCAAACGACGGTACATGGGCGGAAGCCGGTCTGGTCGATGCGCAGGAGGTCGATGAGATCATTGAACAGCTGAAGGAGCTGTACCCGAATGCGCCGGAAACGGACACCACGGTACCCATCCCTGCCGACGGCTCCATGATTGCCGAGACTTATTTCGGCATTGAGGAAGAAAAGCTCGAAGTCGACGACGAGCTTGCGTTTTTGCAGGTTTACAGATGTAAGGCTCACCAAAGTACATCTCTATTCTATACCAGAGGCAATCTTGATACCATGATCGGGTATGAGGAAAGCGGCGAAGGGTCGCGCGCGTTTCAGCACTGGTATTCGGAATACGATTCCTATCGACCGAACGTCGCCGACGATACGAAGGCCTACGGACAGACGTATTCTCCGAAGGAGGCAGCGGAGCTCGGCCTCAAATTCTTCCGCGATCTCGGCATTATCGACGTCGCTCCGCGCGACATCTGCAATCTGTATGTTGCGCATCCGTCCGGGCAGACGAAGACGCTGTATCTGATCGAATACGTCCGCACAGTCAACGGGAATCCGGTTGCGTTTGTACCGCTGACGCAGCAGCAATGGGACTATGAGGAGACGGCTCTCCCATGGCATTATGAATCCATCCGCGTGATGGTGGACGACGAAGGACTGAAATCCGTCAATTGGCAGAACCCGATCGAGGTGACAGAAGTCATTTCCGACAATGTCAAAGTCATGTCTTTTGAGGAGGCCGCGAACATCTTTCGCTCCATGTGCAGCACCGTATATGAGCCACAGGCGACGTCCTTTGATCGGGAGACGCATATCGACGTCAATGTGGACCATGTTGAGCTGAACCTTTTGCGTATCCGTGAGCAGAACGCGGAGGGCAAGAACGGTCTGTACGTTCCGGCATGGCTGTTTTACGGGCAGGAGGTATATACGTTCGGCGAATACACGGAGCCGGACTTTTCCAAGCCGTTTACGCGCGTGCTGTTTGCGATCAATGCAGTCGACGGCTCCATCATCGACATGAGCAAGGGCTATTGAGGAGGCCTGTATGAAACGAGTCTTTGTTATACTGATAGCAATTCTTCTGCTTGCTGCATGTCAGCCCACGCCGGATCACGATTTTATTGTACAGAAGGACACGGAACGTCTGGTCGAGACGGTGGAATTGAAAAATGCGAACGAAGATGTTTCCATTGAACCCGCCGACATGCCGGACAATCCGCTTGTTAAGATGGACGAACGCTATGCGTTTGATTTCGTCAACGACAACGGTCGCCTGCATATTCACGCCGATGCGGACGTATATGTGCCGGAAACCGGCAAGGTCCCGATGGCGCGCGTCAAGGGAGACTATTTCACCGATGCGTTTGCAAAGAAACTGTTTGACAAGATCTATCAGGGCGAGACGGCATACATCCGGACAAATGAAACGCGCAGATTGACAAAATCTGAGCTTGCGGAAATGATCGTCTACTATCAGGATCTTGTCGATACCGGCAGAACGGAAGATAAAATGATGGATGAAGAAGAGGCAATCGAATGCATAAATGAATGGAAGGAAGAATACAAGACCGCGCCGGACGAGGCGGAAGAGATAAAGCCGGTCGTCTCGGACGGAACGATGCTGCTGAGGAATGTGACCGACGACAGCCCGTATGCGCTGTTCCAGCACGTGCAGTATTATGAGCTCTGGACGAGAGGCGAGCTCGGAGAACTGCAAATCTGTCGTTCTGCCGAAACGGATCTCTCAATTCAGGACCATATGGTATATCACCGGGATCCTTTGGAAGAAGGCGATTTCAGATGGATCAGCTATAACGAATCGATCGATTCCGGACGCAAGCTCGATCTGAATAAGCCGTTTGACTGCCATGTATGTTCGACAGAGGATCATACCTGTGCATACGGACAAACTATTTCTCCCTACGATGCGACAGAGCTCTGCCGATCGTTTCTTGAAGATCTCGACGTAACGGACATTGTGCCGATTTCGCCGATCGACACATATGTTACGAAAAATACAGACGGATCGGTCGACGACTGTATATATTTCATTGATTTTGTACGCACAGTGTATGGAACGCCTGTTGCATATTTGACGCAGTGCGAATCATATATGTTCGAACAGACAGAGATTCCGTGGGACTATGAAACGATTCGCTTCCTTGTCGACAGCAAGGGCATTAACTCGCTGACATGGCAATACCCGGTTCAGGTAACAAAATTGATCAGCAGCGACGCAGCAGTGCTGACGCTTGAACAGGCAGAGAATATCTTTGAAAACATGAGCGTTATCATATATGACGCGCAGACGTATCATAACGACAAGCCAATCTATATCGATGTGTTGATTTCACGCGTGGAACTTTCTTTGGTCCGTGTCCGTGAAAAGAACGCACCGGGACGCACCGGATTATACATCCCCGCTTGGGTTTTCTATGGAAAAGCAGTTTCTAATTACCGCGAACCGGTCATGCAGGAAATGATCGACAAGCGAATGACCGGTGTCATTCTTGCTGTCAACGCGATCGACGGAAGCATCATCGACCTCGGACACGGGTATTGATCCGATAAAAATGAAAGGGACGGCGACGTCCCTTTTCTTTACTTTTGGTGCGGAATGTGTTATTCTTCAAAAAGAATAGCGAGGTTCCTATGCAGAGTCTTTGTTCATTTTTCGGAATAAAAAAAGGCGTTACGGCGCTGATCGGCGGCGGTGGAAAGACGTCGACGATGTACGCGCTTGCGGGAGAACTGCGTGAAAAAGGATCCGTGATCGTGTGCACCTCCACGCATATCCTTCGCCCGCCGCAGTATCCGTTTCTCCCCTGCCTTGCAGAAAAACTGAAACCGGGCGAGGTCGTTTCGACCGGCGCGATCGACGGGTCGAAGCTTTCAATGCCGGAACAGCCGTTTTCGGAACTGATGCGATATGCGGATTATGTGCTGGTCGAAGCGGACGGTTCGCGACAGCTGCCGTTGAAAGCGCACGCATCGCATGAACCGGTCATCCCGCCGGAATCGAATACCGTTCTTGCGGTAATCGGCATTGACGGGCTTGGAAAGCCGATCAAGGAAGCTGCACACCGACCGGAACTGTATGCGGACATCTGCGGGGTGTCGGTCGACGACATCGTTACGGAAGAAATGATCTGTACCGTCCTTTCGACCTATCCGCGCTGCGACGGCGTTGTGATTAACAAAGCGGACGACGAGAGACAGCTTGCAAAAGCGGAATCTCTCGCAAAGCAGCTTTCGGTTCCGGTCGTCATTACCGCATGGCAGACGGAACATCCCATCAAAGCATACCGGAGGGCAAAACCATGATCGTAATCAAAGGCGCGGGAGATTTGGCAAGCGGCGTAGCCGTTCGGCTTGCGCATTGCGGTTTTCCGATCGTGATGACGGATCTTCCCCATCCCACATCGATCCGCAGGACAGTCTGCTTTTCGGAAGCGATCCTGAAGGGCACGTTCACCGTCGAAGACGTTACAGCAGAACGGGCGGATTCGATCGAAGCGATCGACGGCATCCATCAAAGCGGTCGCATTGCCGTTCTCGCCGATCCGGATGCAAACTGTATCAATGCGCTTCATCCGCAGGTCGTCGTAGACGCGATCCTTGCAAAGCGTAACCTCGGCACAAAGATCACCGATGCGCCGATCGTCATTGCGCTCGGACCTGGCTTTACGGCAGGCAAAGACTGCCATGCCGTGATCGAAACGATGCGTGGTCACGATCTTGGGCGAGTGATCCTCGAAGGCACTGCGGAACCGAACACGGGCATTCCCGGCAATATCAGCGGTTTTACGACCGAACGCGTTTTGCGCGCGCCGAAGGACGGCGTTTTCATCGAACGGCGTCATATCGGCGATTTGGTTGAAAAAGGCGAACCGATTGCGGAAGTGGACGGCGAGCCGATCCCTGCAACGCTTTCCGGCGTGATCCGCGGTCTGCTGCCAACCGGTACGCCGGTCCATAAAGGCATGAAAAGCGGCGATATCGATCCGAGACCGGTCCAGTCGCATTGTTTTACCGTTTCCGACAAGGCGCGCGCCATCGGCGGCGGCGTACTCGAAGCCATTTTGATGCTGCAAAGGAGCAATACACATGTATAAACAGGTTGTAGCCGCGATCAAAAACGGAAGATCCCCCTATCTTTTCACCGGAATCGAAGGAGAAAAGATGGGTATGATTGCCGTGCGCGACGGCGAAGCCGTTTACGGAGATGAATCACTGATTCAAACGGTAAACGAAACAACTCTTCCCTGCGTGCGTGACGGCGTGCTGGGCGAACGGATCATAACGCCGCCGCATCTGATCCTTTGCGGCGCAGGACATGTTTCGGTCTTTACGGCAAAGATCGCCAAGATGGTTGGATTTCGTGTAACGGTGATCGATGAACGGACTGATTTTGCAAACGCGGACCGCTTTCCGGACGCCGATACGATCCTGAATCTGCCGTTTGCGGAAGCGCTGAACAGGATCCGGGAACCGAACGCCTATTATGTGATCGTTACACGCGGGCACAAGGACGATAATCTGTGCCTTCGCACGATCCTGCAAAAGCCGTATACCTATTGCGGCATGATCGGAAGCCGATCCAAAATCAAGGTCGTGTTCGACGATCTGATCACGCAGGGATACTCCGAAGATAAACTGAAAACGGTCCATTCCCCCATCGGACTCTCCATCGGCGCTGTCACGCCGGAAGAGATCGCCGTCTGTATCGTCGGTGAGATGATCCAAGTCAAAAATGCGGAAAAGCGCGGCAGCGAATGGGATCAGGCACTTTGCGATGCCGTTGAAAATATTGGTGAACCGTATGCCATGGTCACGCTGATCGAAAAGAAAGGCAGCGCGCCTCGCTCCGCAGGAGCGCGTATGATCGTCAAACGCGACGGGACGATCATTTCCTCGATCGGAGGCGGATTCGGCGAATATGAGGCTTCTCAGTACGCTGTCGGCATGCTTACAAACGGATCGCGCGTGAAACGCTATATCTGCAGGATGAATAATCGGGAGGCGGCAGACGCAGGCATGGTCTGCGGCGGCGAGATCGATATTCTGATTCAAATCACGGAGGCGTAAAGATGGGTGAAGATATCAAGCTGACAAAGCTTGCAAACTGCGCGGGATGCGGCGCTAAAGTCGGCGCAGGCGTACTTGCAAAGCTTTTATCCGATCTTCCGACACTGCAGGATGATAACCTGCTCGTCGGATTCGATAAGAGCGACGATGCGGCGGTCTATCGGATCAAGGACGACCTTGCGCTTGTGCAAACGCTGGACTTCTTCCCTCCCATTGCCGACGATCCATATACTTTCGGACAGATCGCGGCAACGAATGCGCTGTCGGATATCTATGCGATGGGCGGCGAACCGAAGCTCGCGCTGAACATTATGTGCGTTCCGAAGAACATGCCGAAGGAAGCGGTCCATGAGATCCTACGCGGCGGATATGAAAAATGCGCCGAAGCCGGCGCGATCATTTGCGGCGGACACAGCATCTATGACGAGGAACCGAAGTACGGGCTTTCCGTGACGGGATTTGTGCATCCGGAACGCATGTGGAAAAATCACGGAGCAAAACCGGGTGATGTGCTGTTTTTGACAAAGCCGATCGGCATCGGCGTATTGACCGCGGCACAGCGCGGTAATCTTTTAGAACCCAAAACACATGATCTGATGATCCGGTTGATGACGACGCTGAACAAAAGCGCACGGGACGTGCTTGTTGATTTTGACGTTCATGCATGCACGGATGTGACCGGGTTTTCTTTTCTCGGACATCTCTACGAGATGTGCAGCGGATCGGATGTGTCCGCCGATATTGACGTCGATTCGATCGCGCTGATTCCGGAGGCTTTGGACTTTGCAAGGATCGGGATCCTGCCGGAAGGTATGTATCGAAACCGTACTTATGCAGAAAGCGCGGTCGACGTCGGCAATACGGAACTTGCCGTCTGTGATCTTCTGTTTGATCCGCAGACGTCCGGCGGACTGCTTGTTGCAGTTCCCCCGGAAGAAGCTGACGCCGTTTTTGATGCGCTGCATGATCAAGTTCCCTGCGCTCAGCGTGTCGGAAGAATCGTTCCGAAAAGGGAGAAATCTATTTATCTGCAGTAAGTGATGAAAAGCAACGGTATCAATACAAAAAAAGGAGCGGCGATTTGCCGCTCCTTTCGCATTAGGTCATCCTTCAATTCCGTAGAATACAACCCACGGATCATCTGTATTGTAATCCTGCAGCGGACGAAGCTGGACGGTACCCATATCAAACACCGGTACGAAGTAACCGTAATAGACCAGATCGCCAACCTCAACACCTTCTGCATTCATCGTTGCAACGATATCGACACAGTATGTACCGTCGGTCACGCTGACGGTCTGTGTGCCGTCGCCGCGATCGGTTACCCCGATCACTTCAAGATCTTCAGTATAGAAGAACGTACCGACATGCATCGCAGGATTCTCCATTACTTCATCAAAGGTCACGGGATCACCTATTTCGTATACATACGGATAGTAGATCATATCGTAGTATACATATTCGTACAACGCATCGCCGATGTCCGTCTCGTAGTCTTCGTTGACATATTCTGTTAACGTAATCTCTGCGTTGTCAAGTCTCGGGCAGCCATAGTAGTTATCAAGCTCACCGACGAAGAGATAGACATCACCGATATGGATATCTTCGATATTCGTCTTATCCGCGAGGTTGATTGCGATACCCAGAGGATTGCCGTAGACAGGATTTACAGACGATACATAGATCGTGTCGTTGTAGATCTCGGTGACAATACCTTCAGCGATTGCATTCGAGCCAGACGCTTTGTAGTCAAGAATCTGCTCAACTGCGAATTCAAGACTAGTGGGACTGTATTCGCTGCTAATGATCTCGCCGTTATCAAGGTTGATGCAGTACGACTTGATATTGGTTGCGTAGTCGATGGTTTCGATAATGACGTACGAAATATTCTCCGGAAGCTCGGACAGATCCAGATTGATCTCGCCTGCCTCATCACCAACTGCATAGCCAAGGTCGTAGCTGGTAAGATAAACCTTTCCGGTTTCTTCGTCCTCATAAACAGTGCCGTCATATGCATACGCATCAGCATAAGCGAGACCGGAACCGTTATCTGCAAGCTTAATCGTTGCAGTTTTCGCTTCGATATCGACTTCAGCTTCGGTGATGACCGGAGATTCCGTATCAACAAGCAGCTGGAACTGATACTCGGTATTCAGAGGAGCGCCCGGATAGTCGATCATGGTCTCGTAGGTCACGAGGCAAACCGTGCCGTTCGGCAAATAGTCACCATAGTACTCGGATTGTTCGTTCGTAACGACGCCGTTCCAAGCAAAGCTTCCGCGCGGACCCCAGGTCTGAGAGGTGGTGTTGAAGTATGCTTTGCCGAGATATTCGGTTTCGTCTACATAATAGATTTCACCGGTCAATGCATCAGATACTGTCATGATCAGATGGCGAGCATTTCTGAGCTGGATCGGCTCAGAATAGAACATATCGACAAGGAACTGTTCACCGTCAGTGTTCACATTGGAGATCGCATTATGAAGCGGATTGTCGGATGTATTGAATACATCTACCCAAGCTTCGGTGGTAATCTCGTCATCGCCGATGATCGTGCAGGCCGGGTTCGCTGCAAAGTAAGTATAAAGACCGCTGCTGTATCCATAATCGGAAGGATCTATGCCCAAGTCGAGAAGGAAATTATACCAATCATATTCGTCGAAATTCACACCATATGTCATGTGCGGTTTGATATTGACTTCCATCGGCGTGAACAGGTCGGTCGGCAGGTAGCCGGCTGCCGCATACTGCGGATAGTAAATATTCTCTGCAGCAAAGTACATCAGGTAATCGGGGCTGTTCGTCCAGATTCTGTCAAGAACAGGACCCTGCGTCCAGTCACCGTAGAAGCCGCTGAACGTGAAATGCGCATCCGCGCTCGCGATCTTTCCGGTCGGCGTGTAGGTCGGGAGCGTTTCGAGACCGACAACCGCGCGAAGAATGAATGCTGCGTCGGAAGCGGTGACCTGACCATCCTGATTTACGTCTGCAAAGAACAGAGCGACATCATCGAGATTTGTGAGCCCGACAACGTAGCGAAGGATCTCTGCCGCGTCTGCTGCCGTAACTCTGTTATCCAGGTTTGCATCGCCGAGGATACCTGCCGAAACAGGCGTATCGCCGGATGCTTCCGCGTTTGCCTCATTCGTGAAGTAGACATAACCCTCGAAATAGTTGCCGTTTGCGAAGGTCTCGTCGAAATATGCTTTTACATCGTCGTCAAGCGTGATCTTCAGTTTGCCTTCGTAAGTGCCGTTTGCGGGGATCGTGATCGTGGTAGCACCGTCGACCGTGATACCTTTGCCGTTAAGCAGGTAGTCGGACGTCAGGGTGTTGTATCCCTGTGTGACATAGTCGTACAGACCGATGACCGTGAGATCATAGACCTGTTCGACATCACTGAGGTTCACAGCGGTATAACGAATGCTGTATTCACCGGTCTTGTCGGGATCGTCAAACAGATTCACGATCGGCTCGACAAAGTAAATCGGGCAGGTAACGGCGTTCTCAAGATTGAGGATACCGGAACCGCACTTTCTCGGAGAATAGAGATATCCTTCACCGTCGACCGGAAGCATTGCGGTGGATTCGAGCACATCTTCTGCAAGCTCAGCGCGCTGCGCTTTGGAAAGTGCCGGATAGACTTCCTTGAGGTACTGGGTGAGCAGCAGCAGCGAACCGACAGCGTTCGGAGACGCCATGGACGTACCGCTGTATACTTCGTATGCATCGGGAGCGCCGGCAACCGAAGAATAGATCATACCGCCGGGAGCGGAGATCGTCGGCTTGAGCTCCAGAGACGGCGTGGTGCCCCAGCTGGAGAACGTGCTCATGAGCCATGCGTTCGGGTTATCGATCTCAACCTTTTCAGTCGGGATGGTGACGGTATTGTCAACATCAAGACCGTCCACAATCTCAAGACCGGATTCCTGAAGAATGCTGATAGCCGGTACATAATACGGATCGATCAGCATGCCGATGGAACCTGCCTGGTTGTTGTACAGGATCATACCGACTGCGCCCTTATCGGCGACATTCTTGTTCTTTTCGGAGAAGGAGATGTTGCCGCGAACAACGAGAGCGACCTTGCCTTCTACCTCATCCGGGATCTCCTCTGCAGTACCCTGACCGCAGTACACGAGCTCGACTGTCTGATCGCCGAAGGTGTCAAGCCAGCCGTGTTCGCCGTCCTCGCAGTTGTCGACATAGGTCATCGGCATACCGTTGTATAAGATTACATTCGACGGGTATGCAAGGTTCTCCATGGAAGCTACGGATACGTTGCCTTCATAGGTGGACGGCGTTGCAACCTCTGCGTAGTCCGCATAATCTGCGAGAACATAACCGTCTCCTGCGAAGTTGGCGGCGTTGCGTGCCATGGAATACTCATTGCCTGCCGAGATGCAAACGATGACGCCCGCCTGGTCGAGCTTCTTATACACATTGCCGAATTCTTCATCCAGCTCCGGGTCATAGACGAAGCCGCCCGGTGAACCAATGGACATGTTGATCGCATCAACGCCGAGCAGGAAGCAGTCTTCCAACGCAGCCATGTAGATGCCGGAGTTCGTGCCCTGTGCCTGATCGGCGAAAATCTTCATGAATACGAGCTGCGCGGTCGGAGCTGCACCCATGAACTTGATGGCGCCGTCTGCATCGAGTGCAAGACCGGTGATCGTACCGGAAACATGGGAACCGTGTCCGTTATAATCCGTTACGTCGTCATCTTTGTCGTAATAGTCATAGGAGAACGGAATCTTGTCGGAAATGTATTTTCCTTCGACCGTGGTGCTAACGGAAGCAACATAGTCTTCGGTGAATACCGGATCTGAGATGACGCCGTAATCTTGGAACGCTTCATGCTCAAGATTCAGACCGGTGTCAAGAACCGCTACAACCATGCCGTCACCGAAAAGACCGATGCTCTGCATTGAGTATGCGCCGGTGATGATGTTTGCATTTGCCTGAGAGGGCGTCTGCACTTCGGGTGCGTTGTACTCGTTTGCGATATAGACCTTCTTGACGCCGTCCATCTTCTCCATAAGAGCGAGATTTTTGTACGCCGTCTGGATCGACATACCGTTGATCAAAGCGGTGTAATCATATACGCGCTTTGCTTCAAACGACAATGCCTTGAAGAAGGTGTCATGCGCACTGGACAGACGGTTCTGCGCAGATTCCGCCTTCTTTGCGCGGATCTCCTCTGCCGTATAAGTGTCGCTCAGCGCAGGTTCCTCAAACACGACGATCGCGGTTACGATCTTATCGGGTGAGATGCTCTTGCTGTTGAGACGCTCATCCAGTGTGGAGAACTTTTTCTCAGTCAGGCTCTGGAACACCGGTTTTGAAACGTTCGGTTCCGGGACTGCTTCATTGCCGTCGCCGATTCTTTCAAGCTTCTTTGCAGAATCTGCAAAAGAAACCGGAAGGACGCTCAGCACCATGACCAAAGCGAGCATGATCGCAAGTATGGTTCTTGCTTTTTTCATCCATGTATCCTCCTTATTCATATTAGTACACAAGTGTACAATACATGCGCTTATATTATATTATCTGTCAACCCGATTGTCAAGAAATATCCATAAATTCTTACGCATGTCGCGGTTGCGCAAAAAGCCCGAAAAACAAGCAAGAATCAGACATAACCCGGCGGAAACGCGAAAATATATTTTGAATCCGAACAGAAACGAAGCGATGAAAAACAGGATTCCGAGCAGCAGATATTTATCGATGCGAAAGGCGAACTGTTTTCGGGTGCCGACGTCCTCTCCCTCCTTCCCCGGTTCTTTCCCGTCCGCGATCCGCAGCAGATCCTCTGTACAGTATACGGTCACCGCGGGACTGTATGATCGTATCAGATCTTCAAACCTTTTACGGGACCCCATGATTCCGATCGCGTCCGCGCCCCTTCGGATCGCCTCCAGAACATCGCATCTGTCCGGGTGCTCCTTCCGGATCAGAATGAACCGTTTTTTGCCGGTCAGATCAGACAGCGCTTCATCGTTCATCAAGAACAGCAGATCCGTTTTACGGCGACGGATCGCTTCCTGTCTGCGTTTCTTTTCCATTCGGGAAGCGCTGCTGACGCGCAGCAGCAGTACGATGCCGAGTATCCCGCAAAACAGGACGCCAATGAGCGTACGTTTTTCGGAACGATGCAGTATAACGTATGCGGGAAGGCATATTAAGAATGAAAACAGGACAGAATCCGAGACGATCAGGATCCGACGGAAAATGATTTGCGCTCTGCTGTTGATTCTCATAAAAAGAGTGTTGCCAAACATGCGCATTGTATTCTATAATCATAATATGAAAAAACAAAGAATCGGTGTATTCGGGGGAACCTTTCACCCCGTTCATAACGGGCATCTCGCCCTTGCAAAGCATGCGGCGGAAGCATTGGAGATCGACCGCGTGCTGTTTGTGATCGACCGCATCCCACCGCACAAAACGCTCGCAGAAGGCGCAGACGACGCCGAACGCCTTGAGATCCTCCGCCTTTCCGTTGCGGACGAGCCGCTCTTTGCCGTCGAGACCATGGAGCTTCGGCGCGAGGGAAAAAGCTACAGTGTCGACACACTGCGCGAGCTGAAAGAACGTTATCCCGAAAGCGAGCTGTATTTCTTTATGGGATCCGATATGCTGAACTCCTTCACAAGCTGGCGTTCGCCGGAAGAGATCGCAAAGCTTGCGTCTCTGGTGTGCACGATCCGCGGCGGACAAAGCGGCGGTGAAGAACAAACGGCTGCGGATCTTCATGCGCGATACGGCGCGAACGTCATTCTTCTCAAAGAGGTCTCCGATCTCTCCTCTACGATCGTGCGGCAGCGCATTCACGACGCATTACCGATCACGGGGATGGTTCCCCCAAAAGCTGCGCATTATATATATCTCAAGGGCTGTTATCAGCCTGCAGATATCCGGACCATGTATGAACGCTTATCCAGAGAGCTCAAGCCGAAACGTCTGGAGCATACCGCCTATGTTCTGGAAACGGCGCTCAATCTTGCGGAACGGTTCGGCGCGGACGCGAAGAAAACACGCATTGCAGCTCTTTTGCACGATTGCGCAAAGTATCTTCCGGATGAAAAGCTTCTGCCTTATGCGGATACGGAACCGCCGATGCCGCAGATCCTGCACGCGCCGGCAGGCGCAGACCGCGCAAAGAACGTCTATGGGATCAACGATCCGGAGATTTTACGGGCGATCCGTCTGCATACGACCGGCGACGCAGGCATGACGCTACTCGACAAGGTCATTTATCTTGCCGATATGATCGAACCGTCCCGATCCTATGAGGGCGCAGAAACAATCCGCAGCGCCGCGACGCTCGATGAAATGATGCGTCTTGCTTTATTGCGAAGTATTTGGTATATTAAAGATAACGGGAACGCCGTTCATCCCGCTACCCTGCGGGCACTAAACGATACAGGAGGTCAGATGGAACGTTTCGGAGAAGCGGACGCGCTTGCGATCTGCAAAGTGTTATATGATAAGAAGGCGGTTGATATCCTCGCGCTGCACATCGGAGACAAGACGATCATTGCGGACTGGTTTGTTGTGGCAAGCGGCACATCGGTCACGCATGTACGCGCGCTTTGCGACGAGCTTGAAGATAAAGCAAGCGAACTCGGTCTTGCCATTCGCCGGAAGGAAGGCTATGAGGATGCGCGCTGGATCGTGCTGGATTTCGGGTTTGCCCTCGTGCATCTGTTCCACCCCGAGGAACGCGCGTATTACAACATCGAACGGTTATGGGAAGGCGACGACAACATGATCCGCTATCCCATTTCGGAATAATCTTACGGAGGTATTACCATGGAACTTGCAAAGTATATCGACCATACGCTTTTGAAACCCGAATCCACGCGTGAAGACATCAAACGCGTCTGCGAGGAGGCGAAGCATTACAACACGGCAAGCGTCTGCGTCAATCCCTTCTGGATCGACTTTGTTGCCGACCAGCTCAAAGGCACGGATATCAAGCCCTGCTGCGTGATCGGATTCCCTCTGGGCGCAACGCTGCCCGAAGTCAAAGCCTACGAGACGGCGGCGGCGATCCGTGACGGCGCAAAGGAAGTTGACATGGTCATCAACGTCGGCGCGCTGCGCGGTGCGGAATTTGAGACGGTCTATGAGGACATCAAGGCAGTCGTCGACGCAGCAGCGGGAAAAGCGCTCGTCAAAGTCATCATCGAGACCTGCCTTTTGACCGACGAACAAAAGGTGATCGCATGCAAGCTTGCAAAGCAGGCCGGCGCCGACTACGTCAAGACCAGCACCGGCTTCTCCACCGGCGGCGCAAAGGTCGAGGATATTCGGCTGATGCGTGAAACGGTCGGTCCCGAGATGGGCGTTAAGGCAAGCGGCGGCGTCCGCACAAAGGCGGATGCGGAAGCCATGATCGAAGCAGGCGCGTCGCGCATCGGCGCAAGCTCCTCGAAAAAGATCATCGAAGGCTGATCCCCAAAAAGATATCGCCCGCGGTATGATGCCGCGGGCGTTCTTTATGCCTCGTAAAACAGGACGTTTTGCGCGTGCAGGAAATCCTTGATGACGTCAAGATGCGTATGGACCGCAAGATGCATCGTTCCGTGATCCACATAGGATTCCTTGTTCGGGGCTTCCATCTTAATGTCGGCGCCCAAAAGCATCACGCCAATTCCCGACTGCATACCGACAACGTGTCCTTCCGTGTCAAACAGCGGCGCGCCGTTCATGCCGACGGGTCCGGCGTTCGATGTTTCGACGGCAAAGGATCGCTCGCCGTCCGACAGAAACCGCGTCACCGTTCCGTCCAGTGCAAACAGCGAGGATCCGTTTTTCCCGATGTCCGCAAACTCGATCGCGTCCTTCTCTTCGTTCAGACGGAAATTCTTGAACTCCGGCATCGGAAACCCGAGTCGGCACACGCTTTGTCCCTGCTTCGGCGGCTCGGATGCGAAGGTGACATGATCGCGATACAGATATCCGTCGTCGGTCGTGAAATGCAGAAGCGCAAGATCGTATTTCGGGTGCGGCGTACACTGGATGCGGATATTGCCCTTTGCGCAGCCCATGAACGCATAGCGGATCTGAATCAGCGAATCGGGCGTCAGCTTCATGTCCTTTTCCAGACGCTTCAGAGCGAACCGGAAGCTTTCGTCGTGCGGAAGCTCCGATCGTTTTTGCAGATACATGCGGTACAGGTTCTCGACATTCGCGGCAGCCTGCAGAACGGAAGAAACGCGTTTTGATGTGATCGCATAGCCGAACTCGTTGACAAAAAACAGCGTTGCGATATCCGGCAGGATCGCGTTGTCCGAAAAGCGACGGCGAATGATATGCATCGGACGAATGGCGCCTTTGATGCTTTCTACGGCATTAACAAACATGTTCGTTCTCCTTTGATTCAATCATTTCAAATTGTAATACATTCAGCTCCGGCGTGTCAAATACGCGCGGAACCAGGATGGTGTTTCCGAGCCCGCGGGAAACGTGCAGCAGCGATGTTCCCCACCCGTACTGCCCCGATGTAAACTTCGGAAAGAATCCCTGCCCCGGCGCAAAGACGCCGATCCCGAAGATACGGATCTGCCCGCCGTGCGCGTGTCCCGAAAGCACAACGTCCGCGCCGGTTCCCGCGTAGATCGGAAACAACTCGGGACGGTGCGCCATAACGATGTTCAGCCGCGTTTCATCGAGCATGGTGGCAAGCGCCTGCGGAGAGGCGTACTGCGTCAGCCCGATCAAGCGAACGGAGCCGAGATCTGCATATTCGTCTCGCAGGATGTGCACGCCCATTTTTCGGATTTCGGCAAGGTACTGCTCCCCCGTCTCGCCGAGCGCGCATTCGTGATTGCCTTCCGCAAACCAAACCGGCGCGATCTGTACGGCGCCGCGCACAATAGCATACGCGTTTTTGTGCGCGCGTTTGTTGTGACGGTTAAACAGATCTCCGGTGATCAGGATCAAATCGGGATGTACATCGCGGATCGCCGCAAGCAGTTTTTCCTGATCGGTTCCGAACCGGCAGTCATGCAGATCGCTGACCTGTACTGCGGTCAGGGGTTGGCATACTTTGCTGTGCCGGATCGTTTCTCTGCGAACGACAAATCTGCGGTTTTCCAGAAAGAAACCGAGATACAGAAGCAGCAGTATTCCGATGACGATAAAAGCCGGTATCATTCGTCAGTGCGCTCCATCAGCTTAGCAAGAATGTGATCATAGCGGAAATGCGGCACGGTGCAGCTGCTGCAGTCCTTGATCCCGTTCGGAAGAAATGTCGGATTGCCGCCGCAATTTTTCATCCGATACAGCGGGCAGTAACAGAAAAGACAGTTGAAATGGTCCGGGTCGTTCGTTTTGTGGCACGGAAAATACTCGCAGGCACGATTCTGCACAAAGCCGCAGAATCGGCTTTCCTGCAATCCCTCTTCCCATTCCTTCCTCGCGATCGTATAGGTGCAGCGATCGATCAGCGAACCGTCCGGTCCTTTGGATGAACAGCGGATCGTACCGTCGTACCGGAATCCGCATTTCTGAACGACTCTCCTCGATCGCGCGTTATTCACTTTATGAAAGACGCGGATCGCATCAAGCTGCAGTTCCGAGAAGCCGAAATCGATCACGGCCTTTGCCGCTTCCGTCATGATGCCCTTTCTCCAGAAATCCGGATGCAGAACATAACCAAGTTCACGCACGGTATCGACACGCGTCAGATGCAGCCCGACACTGCCGATCACGCGTCCTTCCGGCTTCAGCGTGACCGCCCAGGTCTCGTCTTCTTCTATGGCTTGCTTCAGGTACGCTTTGGAATCCTCGATCGTTTGATGCGGTTCCCATCCGGCAGCCGGACCGACAAGCGGCGATTTCGCGTATTCAAACATTTCGGACGCGTCCTCCGGCGTCCATGCACGCAGGATCAGCCGTTCGGTTTCAATCGTTCTCATAGGGGATCCTTTCAGATCATCTTGCCGTCGATGGATTTGGTGATCGCTTTCGACATGCGCAGAATCAGCTCATGGTGATCCGTTAAAAGGTCGTAGACCGCGTCCTCGGAAAGAACGCCGCGCTTCAGATCTTCGGGCAGTTTGCCCGCTTCGTCGTCCTCGTAATCTTTCATCCATAGCGTGCTGCCGTAGTAATCGGACAGCTTCTTGAAATGCGGCTGGATCGCTTCGTAGCGTTCCAGTGCTTCCGACAATTCACGCACAGCTTGTTCGGATTCGTTGAGGTACTGTTCCATCGTTTCGATTCGGTTTATCTGTTTCATAGCATGCCTCCGTTCAGTGTGATCCTTTGTATCCGACCCCGTAGGTCGCGGTATAGTAATCGATTCGTGTGGAATCGTCGAATAAGCGCGGATAGAGATTCTCATTCGGGTCGATGCCCGCAAGACGGCAGACCGCGTCGTGACAGCGTTCGGTCAGATCCCTTTCCCGGTCCTTCGGATTCAGCTCGGCGTTCGGAAAGATCGGTTCGCCGATACGGACCGTAAACGTTGCGATCTGACGGAAGATCTTTTTCCGGATCCACGCCGGTTCCCGGTAAGAGAATCCGAGCGGCAGGATCGGTTTGCTGCTGTCGCAGGCGATATGCGCCGCGCCGCGCTTGAACGGGCGGATCGGCGCGTAGAATTCCCACATGCTGCCTTCCGGATAGATGTGCAGCCAGCCGTGCTCGTTCTGCAGCAGATCGCGGATCGCCTTCAGGTACGTTTTCGTTGCCGCGATGTTGGATTCCGGGATCGGGATCCCGCCGACCATGCGGATCAGCGTTCCGTTCTCGCCGTTGATGTTCGGCGCCCACGAAAGCAGATTGGAACGGAACGGACGGATCGCGCGCATCACGGCGATATAGTCCCACATATGGACGTGGTTTGCGATCGAAACGACGCCGTTCTTCAAAACATCGCGATGCTTTTTGATGTTCTCTCGTCCTTCGATCTTTAGCCCCAGCCGGATCCTTGCCAGTGGAAAAACGATCGTATTCAGCAGCAGACGTATGAGGCTCTGCTTGAATCGAAACGATCTGCTGCGGTCGATATACGGATACTCCGTATCGAACACGATCCCGCGGTTTTTGTGCACCTCAAGATAGTGCCTGTCCGTTTCCGTCGGATACGGAAACCTGTTTGTCTTCGGATCAAATACCATTGTCCCTCATCCTCCGATTGATTCGGCATCTCCATTAACATTGATACTATCAGTTATTTTTTCCCTTTGCTCTATTGTGTGTGGCACAAAGCATGGTGCAGTTGCTTATATCCGTCGCTCCGCCATTGCTCCATACGGTAACGTGATCGGCGTCCATTTCTTTCAGTTTATAGATTGATCTTCTTCGTCTTTAAACTTCCAATGATATCCATAGGCAATATTGGCTTTGTTTCGACAACATTTGTAAATATGACTCGCGCTGTCATATCCCAATGCTTTAGCCGCTTCTATTCCGCTCTGAAAAACTTGTCCCGTCTCAATACAGATAACAGCAGGGCTTCTCTTTTCCTTATAGCATATAGGACATTGCCTATTGTCGTTACATCGCTTATTTGGTGATGATTGCCATTCGTGACCACATTTACCCAACCACCATACCTTTTTACCGCTTCCAGGCGTAATATCAGTTGGCTTCAGATCTCCATTTTTCACAGAATGCCATTCTTCAGCTATTCCAGGATATTTTGTCTGCAAATCGTTAAAACCAATTAGAATTCTTTTTCCACTACAATATGGACATCCATAAGCCTTTCGAACCCCACCTTCTTTACGAGATCTGGTGGGCATCGTTCTTTCACTTACTATTGCTTGCCATTCGTGGCCACACTTGCCTAACCACCAAACGACTCTGTTGGAAGCTTTGCTGATCCTATCGGGCGTCATATTTCCATTTTTTATTGGGTGCCATTCCGACGCAACATCAGGGTAACAGCACACCAGACTGTTCTCATACTTTTTCGTAGCAAATTGATCAAGAATCAAGCTACTATCTTTGTCCGTGTCAACATCAATACTTGATACTCCCAGCAGCACCAACAGTTCATGTATAGCATTATTTAACGATTCACTTCTGGTAGAATCAGATCTGTGAATAATAACGCAGTCATCTACTTCGGGCAACTTTGGTTCACGAATTCTAATGAGCTTTATACCAGCATCCGCACATAGTCGATTTTTATTCTCATCATTTGCTTTTCTTTTTTCAGAATGATGCCATGCTTCTCCGTCATATTCAATGGCATAATGAAGTGATGGAATAAAAATATCTAGTTCAATATCCAAATGATGATCCCCGTTTATAGCATCTGGAAATGCCCTCCTAACATAGAAATAGACTGCTTGTTCACAGAATGAATTTACATTTTCAAGATTGCATCTTGGACAGCCAGAATTGTTGTGTGTTCTGTTCCCAACAGTAGCTTTCCATTCGTGTCCTTCGTTGCATTTCCACCATACTTTTAGGCTGCTCTTAGATGAAATATCGCTTGGCGATAAATCTCCGTTCTTTTCATAATCCCATTCTCTTGCAATCTCAGGAAACAACGTCTGAAGATCGGTCTTTCCCTTAATCACTAATCTGCCAGAACAATATGGGCACCCATGCTCAACTTTATCATTCTGGCTTGCTATGGTGGCAAACCAACTATTACCACACTCGTTGCATTTCCACCATGCTTTCAATGATGATCTAGCAGTAAGTTTCTCAAAATCCAATCCTATTTCTTTGTTCTTATCGAAATCGTATTTGGCAACTAATTCAGGATTATCTTTTAATAGTCCTGCTGTGTTTTGCAAACATCCACAAGACTGAGTCGATCCTGTAACGAGGCCACTCATATTAACAATTGTTACATTTCCACAATCACATTGACAAATACATCTCGACAACCTATGTCCAGAGGGAGAAATATAATCATCGGCCATGGAAAGAACAACCAGTTTACCAAAGCGCTTACCAGTAATATCAATTCTGCGTTCTTTATCCAAGCATTCTTTACATTTTTGATTCTTTACCGCAGAAGCAAGCCGTATCGTAAACACATTGCCACAGTCGCACTGGCATTTTACTATTCGTTGTTTTGATCCATTAGGCGTAATATGTGGCTTTAATTCTTCAATAACAGTCAATTTACCTATTCTCTTGCCAACATACTCTTTCGCCTTAATATCTGGCCTGGTAAATTTTTGTCTGACTGTTTTACAGCCACAATGAGTCTTTTTGCCTGAAGTAAGGTTCTTCTGAAACACTTCAACTTCACGACCACAAGAACATTTACATATATACTTTGGCGGATGACTGTCGGGGATTTTGCTTATGACATATAAATCACCAAACGTCTGACCAGAATAATCAATTACAACAGATTCTCTCAATTGTCTGCTTCTTTTGCAATAGCCACATGAACTTGTATCACCGTTCTTAAGGCTCATCCCTATTATATCAATCTCATTTCCACAATCACATTTACAGTGCCACTTGGACATATGAGATCCTTTTGGAGACACATAATCGTCAACTGCATACTGCACAACAAGCTTGCCAAAGCGTCTCCCAGTCAAGTCTTCGCGTCTTGATACACAACCACAGGAAGATAATCCCCTTTTTAGCTGAGATGTGGTGGCATTTATAGTATTACCGCATTCACATTGACATTTCCAGCGCAGCAAATGGGAGCCTGAAGGAGAAATATAATCCTCTCCACGCCCCAATACGGTAAGTTTTCCAAACTTCGCTCCTGTTAATTGTGCTCGATTACTCAAACATACACTCCCTTTATATCATCTTGAAATGATTGAACGCATCTATAATGGCAGCTTCCTTCTCAGAAGTACAGTGTGGCTGCCTGGAATCTTCCGACTTTGGTAGATTATAATTCTGTCGCTCAATTATACCACTCTTACGCTTTATTTGTGCGATATTCAGATTATTGACATGCAGCCCGTGCTTTTCCTGAACATAGGCTGCGATCTCTTCATAAGTGGCTTTTCTGCCCTTATTGCCGAACTCTTCATCGGTCCATGTAAACTCCAGATGATCGTCGATATTTTTCCGACATAATAAAACAACCGTCTCAACATGCTGCGTATGCGGAAACATGTCGACCGGCTGGACGTGTTCGATCCGGAAGCCGAAATTTGAAAGGATCTTCGCATCGCGCGCAAGCGTTGCCGGATTGCAGGACACATAGACGACGCGGTCCACGCCGCTTTCGTCGATCGCCGAAAGGACCTGCTCCTCGCACCCCTTTCGCGGCGGATCGATCACGATCGCGTCCGGACGCATGCCTTTCTTAACGAGATTCGGAAGCACGTCCTCGGCAAGGCCGCTGAGGAACTCGGTGTTGCCGATCCCGTTTGCTGCGGCATTCTTCTTCGCGTCCTCGATCGCCTCCGGGACGCATTCTATCCCGACGACCTTTCCAGCGTGCTTTGCGATCGCAAGCGAGATCGTGCCGATCCCGCAGTAAACGTCCGCGACCGTTTGATCCGGCTTGGGATTCAGCAAACGGATCGCGGTATCGTAAAGCTTCTTTGTCTGTTCCGGATTGACCTGCAGAAAGCTCTGCGGGCTGACGGCAAAGTGAAGATCGCCCTGCCGTTCCGTGATCTGCGGCTTGCCTTTTAACAATGTGAATCGGTCGCCGAAGAGGACGTTCGTGTTCCGGTCGTTGCGGTTATGGTACAGCGATTCGACGTCGAGCATTTTGACGAGCGAATCCTTTGCCGGAAGCTCGCCCTTGGTTACGACCGCGACCATGCGTTCACCGGTCGAAGTGATGCGGATCACGCAGGCGCGTAAGTACCCCTTCCCCGTCGTTTCGTCATAGACGCGGACATGGTTGCGATTCGCCCATTCGGTCACAGTCCTTGCAAGCGCCGTGATGCGCGCGTCTTCGATCGGACAGTCAAAGAGCGGAATGAGCCGGTGACTGCGTTCCGCATAGAATCCGAACACAGCGGTGCCGTCGACGAATCCGATCGGAAAGCTGCCTTTATTGCGGTAACGCTTTGGATCGTCCATGCCGATCGTGTCCTGTACTTCGATATCGGCAAACCCGCCGAGCCGTTCGAGACAGTCCTTCACGATCTGCGTTTTGGTCTTGAGCTGTTCCGCATAGTCCATATGCATAAGCGCACAGCCGCCGCATTTTTCATACGCTTCGCACATCGGCGCGACGCGGTGCGGGGACCGCTCCAAAAGCTCGACGGCTTTTGCAATGCAGTATTTCTTTTCGACCTTGATGATATGCGCCTTTACGGTCTCTCCGGGCAGCGCAAACGGAACGAAGAACGCAACGCCTTCGCACCGGGCGACGCCTTGTCCCTCGCTTGTCACGCCCGTGATTTCGAGCGTCAGCTCCTGATTCTTTTGAAACGGATTGGTCTGTTTCATTTCAGCACCACATTCTCCTCCCCGAACTCGGCTTTCAGCGCGCGCAGAAGCGATTCGCTCGGGTTGACGCCCCATTCCTTCGGCGCGCCTTTTGCGATCTTCTTTGCCGTATCAAACAGGACGATCGTCGTGCCGCCGGGGTATGCGTGGGTGATGCGGCGTACGCGCTTCTGCTGCTCGGCGTCCATGAACGGAAGACGGATATACAGCTTCTGCAGGGCGTCTTTGAGCGAACTCAAAGAATCGACAAGGATCGAGTTTGCACGGTCCTCACGGATCGAGATGCGTCCGGAAATCTCAACGATGTTTTCGTCGTAGAACTGTCCGGAGCAAGCCTGCAGCGTTTTCGGGAACAACATCAGCTCGATCGTACCGGAATGCCCTTCGAGCACGCCGAGACCGATCAGCCCGTTGCCGCTTTTGGTCGGGCGCTGTTTGCACTGGCTCAGCATTCCGCCGACTGTCACAAGCATCTCGTCCTTGATTTCGCCGGAGCCGTCCGCTTCCGCAAGCTGCGCGACCGTATACGGCAGCCGTTCCAAAGCCGAGCCGAACGCGTCAAGCGGGTGCCCGGACAGATACAGACCGGTCGCTTCGCGTTCCTTTGCAAGCAGTACGGAATGTGAAAGCTCCGGTAAATGCGGGATCGCCAGCGTTGTCTGTGCGGAGATCTCGCTGCCGCCGTCCAGATCGAAAAGCGAAAGCTGACCGGATTCGCGCGTTTTCTGCGCACGCTGCGCCGCGTCAAGCGCCTGCGCATAAACGGCAAGCAGACTGCTTCGCGTATAGCCCATCTCGTCAAAACATCCGGCGGAGATCAAACCTTCGAGCATGCGCTTGTTGAGACCGTGCGTACGGTTCACAAAGTCCTCAAAGTTTTTGAACGGTCCCTTTTCCTTCCGATCCGCAACGACGTCGCGCATGACGTTTTCGGAAACGTTGCGCACGGAGGAAAGCCCGAAGCGGATCGCGTTGTTCTCGACATTGAAGAGTGCCATGGACTTGTTGACGTCCGGCGGCAGGATCTGAATACCGAGCTTTCGCGCGGAATAGACGTATGCCGCGACGCTGTCTGTATTCTGCCGATAGCCGTTGATCGTCGCCGCGAACAGCTCGGTCGGATAGTAATGCTTCAGATATGCGGTCCGGTACGCCACGACCGCGTAGCATGCGGCATGTGCTTTGTTGAACGCGTAGGACGCAAAGTCCATCATCTCATCGAAGATATGGTTTGCAACGTCCTCCGGCACGCCGCGCTTGATCGCGCCGTCGACGCCTTCGGTACCGTAAACGAAGAACGTGCGTTCCTTTGCCATGACGTCGTGCTTCTTTTTGGACATCGCACGGCGGACAAGATCGCTTCGCCCGTAGCTGTAGCCTGCGAGCGAACGCACGATCTCCATGACCTGTTCCTGATAGACCATGCAGCCGTAGGTGTTTTTGAGGATCGGCTCCATCAGCGGATGCGCGTATTCGATATTGCCCTCGTGCTTGCCGCGGATATAGCGCGGGATCTGCTCCATCGGGCCCGGTCGGTACAGGGAAATGCCTGCGATCAGATCCTCAAAACAGTCCGGACGAAGCTGCATCATGAACTGACGCATGCCGCCGGATTCCAACTGGAACACGGCGTCCGTATCGCCGGATGCAATCATTTGCCAAACGCCCGGATCGTCGAAATCGTTTTTGGAAAAGTCCGGAACAGGCTTGCCTTCCTGCCGGATGAAATCGAGCGCGTCGCGGATGATGGTCAGCGTCCTCAATCCCAGAAAGTCCATCTTGAGAAGTCCGAGTTCCTCAAGCGTCGTCATCGGGAACTGCGTGGTGAGCGCGCCTTCGTTGCTGGTCAGCGGAACGACCGTGTTCAGCGGAACGCCGGAGATCACAACGCCGGCCGCATGCGTGGAGCTGTGGCGCGGAAGACCTTCAAGCTTCATCGAAAGATCGAGCACACGGCGCATCGTTTCGTCGTTGTCGTATAGCGCCTTGAGCTCTGCATTCATCTGGATCGCATCGGACAGCGTGATCTTCAGCACGTTCGGGATCAGCTTCGCGAGCTTGTCCGCATCGGCATACGGCACGCGCAGAACGCGCGCAACGTCGCGGACGACCGCCTTCGCCGCCATCGTTCCGAACGTGATGATCTGCGCGACGTGTCCCTCGCCGTATTTTTCGCCGACGTAGTCGATGACCTCCTGGCGGCGCTCATAACAGAAATCGACGTCGAAGTCCGGCATGGAAACGCGTTCCGGGTTGAGGAATCGCTCGAACAGCAGATTGTATTTCAGTGGATCGACGTCTGTGATATCGAGGAAATACGCGGCAAGCGACGCCGCGCCGCTTCCTCTGCCGGGACCGACCATGATCCCGTGCGTTTTGGCATAATGAATGAAGTCCCAAACGATCAGATAATAATCGACGAAGCCCATCTTTTCGATGACGGACAATTCGTATTCGAGCCGATCGTGCGCTTCCTTGCCGGCGTTCGGCATTTTGCGCTGCATACCCTCGTCGCAGAGCTTGCGCAGAAAAACGTCGTTATCCATTCCGTCCGGCGCAGTAAAATGCGGCAGGCGGCGAACGCCGAATTGTATCTCCACATTGCACTTTTCGGCGATCTCGTTGGTCGTGTCGAGCGCGTCGGGATCGTCCGGCAGCGCTGCTGCCATTTCATCGTATGATTTCAGATAGAACTGATCGGTCTCCATCCGCATGCGGTCCGGCTCGTCGACAAAGCGCTGCGTCTGGATGCACAAAAGAACGTCCTGCGCGTCCGCGTCGTCCCTTTGTACATAATGGATGTCGTTCGTTGCGACCGTTTTGATGCCGAGCGTTTCAGCAAGCGTGCGAAGCTTCGGAAGGACCTCGAGCTGTTCCGGAATCCCGTGGTTCTGCAGCTCGATATAGAAATCCTCGCCGAACATCTCCTTGAGCATGCGTGCGATCTCATATGCCCGTGCATCCTGCCCGCGCAGAAAAGACTGCGGAATATCGCCCGCAAGACAGGCGGACAGACAAATCAGACCTTCGTGATGCTCGCGCAGAAGATCGTAGTCGATGCGGGGCTTATAATAGAATCCGTGAATGAACGCTTCGGAAGAAAGCAGCATGAGGTTTTTGTAGCCGGTCTCGTTCTTTGCAAGCAGTATGAGATGCGCGGAATCCCTGTCCTTTGCGTCCTGCGCGTCATATTTGCCCTTTGCGACATAGGTCTCCATGCCGAGAATCGGCTTGATCCCTTCCGCCTTGCAGGCACGGTAAAAGTCGATCACACCGTACATCACGCCGTGATCGGTGATCGCAAGCGCCGTTTGTCCGAGTTCTTTTGCGCGCTTCACAAGCTCCGGAATGCGCGACGCGCCGTCCAGCAGGCTGTATTGGGTATGGACATGCAGATGAACGAACGGTTTCACGGGTCCTCCCTGTCATTCACACAGTATACATTTCAATACATTATAACACAAAACAAAACAAATACGCAACAAAAAGAACGGCTGTACGCCGTCCTTCGCACATGATTCAGTGAAGCAGCTCGGAAACAAGATCCTCCATCGTAAACAGTCCGTTCTGCTTTGTCAGAAGAAACGCGGCAGCTTTCAGCGCGCCCGATGCAAACACCTGTTTGGAATAGGCTTCGTGCCGAATGGAGATCTCCTCATCCTGTCCGATAAAACGAACCTCATGCTGACCGACGATCGTACCGCCGCGGATGCTGTGGAATCCGATTTCGCCGGGTTCTCTGCGGCGATCCTTTTCGCTTCTTCCGAATACATACGGGTGATCCGTGCCGTCCGCTTCGCGGATCGCGTCCGCGAGCATCAGCGCCGTACCGCTCGGCGCGTCCTTTTTGCGGTTGTGATGCGTCTCGACGATCTCGATGTCGAACGCGTCGCCGAGCGTCTGCCGCGCCTGTTTCAGAAGAACGCGCATCAGATTGACGCCGAGCGACATATTGCCGGAACGGAAGACCGGGATCTGCTTGCTCGCCTCAGAAATCTTTGCGATCAGCTCGTCGGAAAGCGCCGTCGTGCAGATCACGGCAGGCGTCTTTGTTCGCAGGCAAAATGCAAGAATCTCCTCCGTCGCCTTCGGGACGGAAAAGTCGATCACGGCGTCGACCGGTTCGCTCACGTCGGACGCAGATGCATAGACCGGAAACGGAAGCGCAGTTTTGCAGAACGGATCGACGCCGCACACGATTTCAAATCCGCTGTCGGCGTCGGAGACCGCCTTCATGAGCGCATGCCCCATCTGTCCGCCGATCCCGTTGATCAATAGCTTTTTCACGGGCTTTTCCTCACAGCATGCCGTACTCGCGCAGCGTGTTCTCCATCAGCTCATAGTGCTCCAGCGAAGGCTGCACAAGCGGCAGACGCACCTCGGGATCGCAGAGCTTCAAAAGTCCCATCATCGTCTTGATCGGGATCGGGTTGACCTCGCAGAACGCCGCTTCCTGCAGCGGCAGCAATGCGAGCTGCAGACGCCTCGCTTCTTCGACGTTGCCGTCGGCGTATTCCTTGCACATCTGGTGCATCGCTTCCGGATGGATGTTCGCGATCGTGGAGATCACGCCCTTGCCGCCGATCGACAGGATCGGAACGACCTGGTCGTCGTTACCGGAATAGATATCGCAGTCCGGACAGATCGCCGCAAGCTTTGTGATCTGGCTGATGTCGCCGCTGGCTTCCTTGATGCCGACGATGTTCTCGCAGGACCGAACGAGCTTTGATACCGTTTCGGGCTTGATGTTGAGCCCCGTCCGGGATGGAACATTGTATAGGATGATCGGCAGACGCACCTGCTCGGCGATCGAGCTGTAATGCGCCAAAAGACCTTCCTGTGTGGTCTTGTTGTAGAACGGCGTGACGATGAGAAGCCCGTCGGCGCCGACCGCTTCCGCAAAGCGGCTCTTCTGGATCGCGTCCTCGGTGTTGTTGCTGCCCGTGCCGACAATGACGGGAATGCGGTTGGAAACACGTTCCACCACAAACCGAATGACCTCTTCCCGCTCATCCTGCATCAGCGTTGCGGCTTCGCCGGTCGTGCCGAGTGCGACGATCGCGTCGGTGCCGGATGCGATCTGAAGTTCTATGAGACGCGTCAGCGCGGTATAATCCACGGCGCCGTCGTGAAACGGCGTGATCAAAGCGACTGCCGAACCGGTAAAAATGCTCATTTGTTCTCCCCCTTTATCAATCGTTCCATGATCTGCACTGCATTGAGCGCAGCGCCTTTTCTGATATTGTCTGCAACGCACCAGAAATTCAGTCCGTTTTCTACGGAATCGTCGCGGCGAATCCTTCCGACATAGACGGGGTCTGTGCCGGCCGCTTCGATCGGCATCGGATAGACGTTGTTCTTCGGATCGTCGCGAACGATAATCCCCTCGGCTTTTTCAAGCAAAGCAAAGACTTCCGAAAGCTCGAACGGACGTTCAAACTCCACGTTGATGCTTTCGCTGTGCCCGTGATAGACCGGCACGCGCACGCAGGTCGCGGAGATCCGCAGATCCGGACGCGACAGGATCTTCCGGGTCTCGTTGATCATCTTCTGTTCCTCTTTGGTATTGCCGTTGTCGAGGAACACGTCGATGTGCGGAATGACATTATTTGCGATCGGATGCGGGAACTTCTTCGGAAGCGCGCCGCAAAGTCCGTCCTCAAGATCCTGATATCCCTTCTGTCCGGCGCCGGATACCGCCTGGTAAGTCGAATAGACGATCCGTTTGATCCGGAACGCGTCATCGAGCACCTTCAGCGGAACGACCGCCTGAATCGTGGAGCAGTTCGGATTGGCAACGATCCCCTTAGGGATGCTTTTGAGCGCTTCCGGATTGACCTCCGGCACGACGAGCGGAACCATAGGATCCATACGCCACTGACTGGAATTGTCGATCACGATCGCGCCGGAAGCGGCGGCAAGCGGCGCAAAGCGTTCGCTGATCGAGCCGCCCGCGGAAAACAGCGCATAATCGAAGCCTTTGCCGACAAAGCTGTCTTCTTTCAGTTCCGAGACCGTATGTTCTTCGCCGAAAAAGTGCAGCTTTGCGCCTGCACTTCTGGCGGATGCAAACAGTGTATACTCCGCTTCGATCCCATGCTCTTCCAGCACGGTCAGGAACATTCTTCCGACCATTCCGGTTGCGCCGACGACGGCGATTCGGAGTTTATGCATGACGGAATCCTCCTCTCATGAGAATCTGAGATAGTATATCATTTTACGCGGAAATTGTCAATTCGGAAGCCAATCGGAAGCTGTGAGCGTTTCGGAATGAAACGCGTACGCAATGCTTTCTGCAAGAAACGGCATGGCGGCCTTTGCCTGCGAAAGCGTATTGGCGTTGTGCCCGACCTCCACAAGAATACAGTTCGGCGCAATATGCTGGTTATAACGCCCGGTTTTGACCCGAACCGGTCTGCACAGCTTTTCGTCGATCGTGTTCAGATGCTCGGTTATACGCTGCGCAAACGCGATATTGGAATCATAGTAAGGTTTTTCCGCGTACTTCTCCCCCTTGCCGACGACCAGCATCAACCGCGCGGTCTCGATCCCGTTGATCGTCAGATAATCGCACGGGGCGGTGTCGGTGTTGTACGCGTCGCGGTGCAGATCAATGAACAGCACGATCGAAGGGTACGCCTCATGATATCGCGCCATGGTCGCAACACTGCGTTCGTATGCCGTCGCAAGCTTCGGCGGTTCGTGATCGGTCGTGTCATGGATTACAGTAAACCCGTAATCGCGTTCGAGGATCTCCTTCAGAACTTCACCGACGGCGACGATGTTTTTCGACGGATCGCTTGTCCGCCACTTGCCGTTTTCTTTGTATCGGTCCGTTTCCGTCTGCGTATACGCCTCTGTCGTGTGCGTATGGTAGATGAGAATCGTCGGCTCGTCCGAACGCAGCGCGTTGATCGCCGGCAGCGTCATAAATTCGCATGCCGCCGAGAGCGTTTCCGGTTCTGCGAGGTCCTCGTTCATCGTTTCGGCACGTTCCGTCGGTGTCGGCTCAGCTGTTTGCGGGTCCGTTTCAGCCTGCGCAGACCGGACGCGGATTCCGGGCATGATCCAAAGTGCGATCAACAGAACCCCGATCCAGGCGAGCGCCAAAAGGCTCCATGCAAATGAGGTTGGCTCTGTGGTATAACGGCGTTTGTTTCTGTGATATCTTCTGCGTTTCATCCTGCACCTCCGCTACAGCGTATGCGGCGGTACAGGTATTTATCTCAGTAATTTTTCAAGACTTCGGTACTGTTCGCCGAAGATCATCTGATTGACGGCGTCGGAGAGCACACGGCTCAGATCGCGGATTACGGCGTCGATATCCTTCGGCGCTACGATCATTTCATTCCATTTCCGATTTTCTGCCGGCTGCGCGCCGCTTTCCCGTACGATCGTTTCCGCGCTGACAACCGTCGGCACGCCGAGCGCGATGACCGGTACCTTGAGCAGCTTTTCGGTCAGCATCGTGCGGTAGTTTCCGACGCCCGCGCCCGGCGCTATGCCGCTGTCGTTGCATTGTATGACACATCCGATATGTTCCGTGCCTGCCGCGGCAAGCGAATCGACGAGGATCACAAGATCCGGACGGATCTTCAAAGACAGTGCGGAAACGACCTCCGCCGTTTCCATACCGGTGACGCCCAGCACATTTGCGCAGAATGCGGATGTGACGGGCGTACCCTCCGGTAGGACGTCCCGCATGTGCATATGGATATGCCGTGTTACAAGGATGTATTCCGCCGTTCTTGTACCGAGCGCGTCAGCGGCGATATATCGGTTTCCGAGCCCGACGACGAGCATGTTTTTTGCGTCCCTTGCCATTGCGCGGAGCTCCTTGGAAAGCATGTCTGCAATCTCCTCCCGACGATCGCCGTCCATAAAGTCCTCCGGCGAAGCTTTCAGCGTGACATATCTGCCGATCGGCTTATCGAGGACCTTTGCGGCGCGCTCTTCGAGAACGTCGATCCTTGTGATCAGAATGCCGTCCCGTTCCTCCTTCGTCTCGCGAATGCCGGAAAGCTCCTTTGCGGCTGTTTTGGATTCCATTGCAAGATCGGTGCGCATTTCTTCCTCCGAATAAAAAAACTCGGTCGTTTGACCGAGCTTAGTTTGCGCAGGCTTTACAGCATAATACAGATCATTCCGTTGCAGCCGTCGTTGGCGATCTTCTGCAGCGCGCCGTGCAGCTTCATCTGGACCTGTTCGTTCATGTTCGATCCCTTTCCCTGCATACCGTCGGATATCAGTTCATACAGCGATTTGCCGAACAGATTGGTTTTCAGATAATCGTCGCCGCTGACGTTTTCGCTGAGGTAAGCCATCAGATCCCTGCTCTGCTGTTCGGTGCCGATCAGCGGTTCGATGTCGCTTTCGATATCGACACGGATGAGATGCATGCCGCTTGCCTTTGCGTGCAGACGTACGCCGTACTTCTGACCGTTCCGGAACAGCTCAGGCTCGGAGATCTCGATCTTATCCGGATCGGGATCCACGATCCCGTAACCGGTCTGCATCGCTTTATTAAGTGCGGCGGAAAGTCTGTCGTATGCCTTTTTTGCCGTCACAAACCCGTTTACGGCACTCATCAGCTCATAATCGTTGCCGATCGTCATGCCGCATGCGTCGCTCAGGATCGAATAGAACACGCCCTCCTTCGGATGCAGTACGATACAGGCTCTGCCGGTTCCGAGCTCCGTCCTCTGCACTTCCGCGGACTGGAACAGTTCCATTTCGGAAAACGCGTCGGTGATCCGTTCGATGTCGCGTACGCAATGCACCTCCCGCGTACAGGCGGACAGCGTTTCGATCATCTGAGACATGACCGGATGATCCGCGTTCAGCGCACGCAGGAAGGAAGGTCCGTTGAGCTCGATCATCTTCAGGGGGAACGCATACAGGATTTCCGTCAGAAGATTCGTCAGGACGCGTTCTGAAAGGTGCAGAAGATCGACCGTGAGCGGTTTTACGCCGTATTGCGATTCGATCTCCTCCGCGGCGTGAAGCGCAAGGTCGCCGTTCGGATCGGCGGAGTTCAGCAGAATCACAAACGGCTTGCCGGTTTCCTGCACAGCTTCCATGCATTTCTGCTCAGCCTCAAGATAGCTTTCCCGCGGAATATCGGTGATCGTTCCGTCGGTCATGACCACGATGCCGACCGTCGCATGATCCGTAATAACCTTGCGCGTACCGATCTCCGCCGCCTGTTCAAACGGGATATCCTCGTCGAACCACGGCGTTTTGACAAGCCGCGGCACGCCGTCCTCCTCGGAACCGATCGCGTCCGGCACCATAAATCCCACGCAGTCCACAAGCCGCATGCGCGCGGTTGCCGTTTCGTCAAGGCGCACCTCCGCCGCTTCGTTCGGAATAAACGTCGGCTGTGTGGTCATGATCGTTTTTCCGTTGCCGCTTTGCGGCAGCTCGTCGATCAGTCTTTGCCGCTGATATTCGTTTTCGATGTTCGGCACCATCAAAAGCTCGGCAAAGCGCTTGATAAACGTCGATTTTCCCGTGCGCACGGGACCGATCACGCCGAAATAGATATCGCCCTGCGTGCGTTCCATCATATCGTGATAAAGAGCTGTTCTGTCCATAGAAACCTCCCGATTCTCCGTTTGGTTTACATTATGCGCGGTAAATCCGACATATTCTTTGTTTTAGGAGGTGGACAAAACCGGCAAAATCATGTAAGATGGTTCTATGAATAAGATCAAACGTTTTGCGCGGTATTATAAGCCGCATCTCGGATTGTTTCTTTTGGACATCGGCTGCGCGACGCTTGTCGCGGGCATCGACGTCGCTTTCCCGCTGCTGACAAATTATCTGCTGAAAAAGGTGTTTCCGGAGATCGAACAGACCGGTTCGCAGCATCTTGTCACAGTGTTCGCGATCCTCATCGGCGCGATCTTCGCGGCGTACATCGTCCGCGCGATCATGCTTTATATCGTGAACTACTGGGGACATCTGTTCGGCGTGCGCGTCGAAGCGGATATGCGCCGCGACATTTTTTCGCATATCCAGACGCTGCCGTTCAGCTTCTATGACAAGATCCGTACCGGCAAGCTGCTTTCCCGCGCAACGACGGACCTTTTCGAGATCTCCGAGCTTGCGCACCACGGTCCCGAGGACCTTCTGATCTCGTCGCTTACCGTGATCGGCGCGTTTATCGCCATGTTCTGCATCGAATGGCGGATCGCACTTGCGATGCTTCTGATCATGCCGTTCTGCATCTGGTTCGTGATGAAGGCGCGGTTCATCATGAAATCGACGAGCAAATCGGTCAAGGAGCAGACGGCAAACATAAACGCCGGGATCGAATCCTCTATCTCCGGCGCGCGCGTCGCAAAGGCGTTTGCGAACGAACGGTACGAGATCGAAAAGTTCGAGGAAGGCAACAATCAATTCCTGCACGCAAAGGATCGGTTCTATAAGGCGATGGCGGTATTCAACAGCGGGACCGAGTTCTTTATCGCGCTGTTCAACGTCGTCGTGCTGCTCGTCGGCGGCATTCTGATCGTCCGGAAAGCCGGATTCAGCTCAATTACATTCATTACCTTTATGCTGTATGTCGCTGCGTTTACGTCGCCGCTGAAGCGTTTTGCGAGCTTCTTTGAGCAATATATGATGGGCATGGCGGGCTTTACGCGCTTTCTGGAGATCCTCGATACCAAGAGCGAGATCGTCGACCGCGAAAGCGCGATCGAGGTCGGACACGTCGACGGCAAAATCGAGTTTTCCGACGTCGGCTTCCATTACGACGGCGGACGCGAAGTCCTTTCGCATGTGAATCTTACGATCGAGCCCGGCAAAAAGCTTGCGCTCGTCGGTCCCTCCGGCGGCGGCAAAACAACGCTCTGCCATCTTCTGATGCGCTTCTATGACGTACAGGAGGGTTCGATCAAGGTCGACGGCGTCGATATCCGCGATTATACGCAGGAATCTCTGAGAAGAAACATCGGCATCGTGCAGCAGGACGTGTTCCTGTTTGCCGGATCGATCCTTGAAAACATCCGTTACGGCAGACTGGACGCGACCGACGAAGAGGTCGTGCAGGCAGCGATCCGCGCGCATATCCACGACGAGATCATGCAGTTCCCGGATCAGTATCAGACCGAGGTCGGCGAACGCGGCGTGAAGCTGTCCGGCGGACAGAAGCAGCGTATTTCGATCGCGCGGCTGTTCCTCAAGAATCCGCCGATCCTGATCCTCGACGAAGCGACGTCCGCGCTCGATACCGTGACCGAATACGATATTCAGAAGAGCTTCGACGATCTTTCCGAAGGCAGAACCACATTGATCATCGCGCATCGCCTGTCCACCGTACGCAACGCCGATGAGATCATCGTGATCGACAAGCTCGGTATCCGCGAACGCGGATCGCACGACGAGCTCGTTGCGCAGAACGGACTGTATGCGACATTCTATCGGACGACCTTGAAAGATTGAATAACATGTAAACAATATCGAATATCGATAATTGTATATTGACATTCAACCGATTTGTGGTAAAATCAGGGAAAAGGAGGTTCGTATGAAACGCTTTTCCCTGATTCTTTCTTATCTATTCTGCATCATCGGGTTTGTCGTTTTTCTCGGCATGAGCGTCGCGTTCCCGATCATCGGCGTCAATCGCGTCGCAACCGTTCCGAACGCAGACGATCATGCCGGGATCATCTATGTCCTGTCGTATCTGATCCTTTCTTTGGTTCTTGCATCCGACGTCTGCCTGTTTCTTCTGCTTGACAGTATCCGCAAAAAGCGCTTTTTTACGGAACGCAGCGTACAGCTTCTGCAGAGCATTTCCTGGGCAGCGATCGCCGCAGGCTTGCTTGCGGTCCCTCTGTTCTTCCTGTTCATTCGTGAAGCGCTTTTTATCTCGTTTGTCGCGCTGTTTTTAGGCGTTGTTCTGCGTGTTGTCGCCGATGTGATCCGCCGCGCAAACGAGATCAAAGAAGAGAACGACGCGACCATCTGAGGTACCGCTATGATCATTGTAAATCTTGACGTCATGATGGCTAAGCGCAAAATGTCGCTGAACACGCTGTCGGATAAAGTCGGCATTACGCTTGCGAATCTTTCGATCCTCAAAAACAATAAGGCAAAGGCGATCCGCTTCTCCACCCTCGACGCGATCTGCAAAGCGCTGGATTGCGAAGTCGGCGATATCCTTGTTTTCGAGAAGGATAAGGACCCCGGCCATTGGAACAGCTTCACCTCGGTCATCGATCTTTCGGAGGAATATGACCGATGAACACGCAGAGTAAGGCATTTGATACAGAAGCGCAGGACAAAACGCCGATCATCGCCAAAGTCGCTGCGGCATTCGGAATCGTCTGCGCTGCTTTGCCTGTATTAACAATCGTATTAGGATTGATCGCATTCCCGTCTCATACGCGAGGAACGTTGGCCCTTGCTGCCGCTGTTATACTCTCGTTTCTTATGATCGCATGTCCCTTTATTTGCTTTTTTTCGATTCTGTTCGGTATATTCGGTGCACGCAAATGTCGTTCTCATAACGATTCTCCTCCCCGAAAGGGCTTTGCACTCTCTGTGAATGCTATCGTTTTGGGAAGTATTATCTTGTTGCTGTGGGGTTTTGTAATGTGGATGTTTTCTTCTTCATCCATTTAATCATTTAAGCAGCTTATGTTCTGCTGACAGAAAGTATCAATAGCAGTTTAGTATCGGTTGTGAAAACATAAGGTGATTCACATGAAAAGAACGTTTATTCTATTAGTAATCTTACTTATGATCGGGTGTTCTTCTTTACAGATTGACAACGATCTTGATAACGAAATTGTCCGGTTTTCAAAGGAAATCCAATCGTATTCGTTTGAAAGCATCCGCGTTGATAAGGAATCGTCAAAGGTCAAGGCGGTCGACTTGATCGGATCCGACGGCGCAGTCATAGCCCGCCGTCCCCTGCCGGAAACGCTTTCAAACGAATTCTATGATATACGTTATGAGAACGACGATCTGTATTTCATTCAATCGGTTGCGATCGACGATGAAAACGGTATTATTTTCAGCGAAGATACCTTTATCAACATGAACGGACTGTTTCGCGTCGAGCGCATTGGCGGGCACACCTATTCGTTTGCTACATACCGATAAGTCTTATGGAGCGTAATGAAGTATTATGAAAAAGACTTTAATGCTGTTGATGGTTTTCTTGCTAGTCCTAGGATGCGGCTGTTCCGGGGACCGAGGTTTATATTCATCGGAAATCGCTTCGGAACACTTTTTAGAACAAAAAGACACGCTCGATCGTGTGGCATCCTGGATGATTGACAATCCGAATATCGTTTATGTACTGAGAGGAGAAAACAGTCATTGGGATGATACGCGTTGCTACGAACAGGTGGATAGCTGCTCCGTTTATTCAAAGGAGCCGTTGACACAGGCAGAAATCGCTGGTTTGAAAACGGATGTGATTCCTGCATTTAACGATCCTATGCTGGAATCCATCAGAGAGATTCCCGAGAGCTTTGCAAAATACATCTGGTTCGTCTACAACAACAATCTTTTCGATACTGGATACCAAATCTGTAAGGAATATGACCGATGCGGTAACGGATCGCTTACAGATTGGAGTTATTACCAAGACATGACCGATCTCGGCGAAGATTGGTTCGCCGTCGGATATGGAGGTTGACATGAAAAAGATAATTGTACTGCTGATGATCTGTCTGCTGTCGGTCGGTTGCGGCTGTCAGTTGGGTGGTATGTTCCTCGGCGGACTGTCCCGTATCAGCGACAGCGCGCCCGATAACTTGACCGACCGGGATGAAATCATTGCCTTGTTTCATGATAACGAAACTGCGTTTCTGAAAGCGGCTGAAACAAATTCTTTTGATGATCTGCTTTCAATTTACGGCGTGTCGCATGTATATGTCCATGATAACGGAATAGTCGATATCTCCTGCGGCGGAAAAGGCATGGGCTCCAATACACACTATTACGGTATTTACTATTCCGAGACAGATGCTATGCATGCACCCAATTGGGATGATCTCGATCCCGCGTCATTGACATCTCAGGGCGAAGGTTTCTTTTTTAAGGATTCTTACGGTGATGATACGTTTTATATCGAACCGCTCGTTAATCACTACTACTATTACGAAGAACATTATTAAGGAGTGCATATGAAACATATACGAATGATATTGACTATCATTTGTCTTCTTCTGTTCTGCGCATGTTCCCTGCTGCCGGACAGCTGTATCGGTAATCTCGGCCGCGGCGACTGGACCGTGAATATCTACGGCGAATATGAACTCGTGCGGGTCAATTCTCGTGGCATCACGATCGGTAAGCGGCATGACGGCCAATGTTGGAGCAATCCCATTCCGCAATTCTTTATCACCGGATTCTGTGTACGGGAACCGTTCATCCTTCTGGAAGGCATCAAAACGGCGGATACGTTCCTCTCCGATGAAGAAAAGGATGCGCGCATATTAAGCTATTACGCGCTCAATACGACCGATAACAGCGTGATCGGTCCGTTTGATACGGTGGAAGCGTTGTCAGAAGAAATTACAGCTTCTCGGGATCGAATGGACGCCCGTCACCGATCCGCCGGATCTTCCCAATGTACGCTATTGAACGGTATCTGTCCGTAAAAGAAACATCACAATACTATCCCAAATAAGACAACTCGGCATATCAGAACGACGGCAACAGAGCCGTCAGAAAGGAAGGAACAATGGAACAAATACAGACAATACAAGACGACAATCCGAATGAAAACTTGAAAAAACGCGCTGCCGGTTTTGTGTATGCGATTATACTGACCGTCGCTGCCTATCTTTTCTGGACGTCGGTCTTTCACGAAAACGCGTTCCTCTTCTGGATCACAACCGCTTCGCTGTTTGCGGCAACGCTCATCTTCGGACTGCTCTGCGGCGCGAAGCCGGGATTTATCACGATCTTTTCGCTCATCTCGGGCGTGATCTTTTCCATGTACGCATGGATCAACGGGAACTTCTTCGCCGATCTGTTTATCTACACAAATGCGGTTCTGATCACTTATGCGATCTTTGCTCTGTCTCTCTTCGGAAATCACACCGGAAAGCTGCGTACGGGCACATTCCTTCTCGATCTGATCAAAGCGATATTCGTGTACCCATTTATCTCGTTTGCAGAATACTTCAAAACTTTGTTCAAATGGAATACGAGATCCAAGAAGATCGGCAAGAATATTCTGTTTGTGCTGATCGGCGTTGCTGCCGCGATCGTTCTCGGGTTGATCGCGATCGCGCTGCTGTCCTTTGATGCGAGATTCAAGGAGCTTGTAAGCCTCGATCTGCAATGGGAAGATATCCCCGAAACGATCCTCAAGCTGATCGTTTCCGTTCCGTGCGCCGCGCTGCTGTTCAGCGCATTCCGCTCCTCCAAAGAGAAAAAGATGCCGGACTTTTCAACTGCGGAAAAAGCCAAAAGCATCGATAAACAAATGAAAAAGATTCCTGCAGTGATCTTTTTGATCCCGTCTTTGACACTGCTTGTCATCTACGGCCTGTTCTTCTTCTCACAATGGGACGTTTATATGAGCGCGTTTTCCGGCGTACTTCCCGCGGAATACACCTATGCGGAATATGCGCGGTCCGGTTTCTTTGAGCTTTGCGTGGTCGCGTTCATCAATGCGGCATTCTCCGCGGTATTTCAGATCTTCGGAAAGGATGACCGTCTCGTTTCCGTTATTTTACGAAAGATCGCGAATACACTGCTTGCGGCGGCGACATTGATCCTGATCGCAACTGCACTTTCAAAAATGCTCCTGTACATCAAAAGCTATGATCTGACGTTTTTGCGGCTGTTTACATCCGTCATCATGATACTGCTTGCAGTCGGATTTCTGCTTTCGATCCTTGCGCAATGGATACGCCGCATACAGGTCTTCCCCGTCATGCTTGTTCTGACCTGCGCGCTGCTGCTTGCGGTACCGTTTCTGAATGTGCGCGGACGGATCGCGCAGTACAACGTGGACGCCTATATCCAAAGAGCGGAACAGGGCGTTGAAGGAAACAAGATCGACTGCGATTACCTGCTTTACGAGCTTGGCGACGCAGCCGTTCCGGAAGCGATCCGACTGTTTGAATCTGATAAGCTTGAAAGCACCGAAGCCGACAAACTGTATCATTCGCTCAAGGATTATCGCGAAGCAAGACAACTGCAGAGATCCTATCGCAATACGCTTGCAAACCGCCGCGCGCTGAAAGCTCTTGACGACTTTTTCGACGAAGGTGATGAACCTTGAAAAGAATCGCCATATTAAAGTATATATCGTGCTATTTGTCTTTGCTTTTACTGTGCGCATGTTCCTTTTTCCCGGAGAACATGATCGGCGGTATTCGCGGTGATTGGGACGTGAATCTCTATGGGGAGTATGATCTTGTACGCGTCAATTCGCATTGCATAGAGATTTCAAAGAAAGCCGGCGAAGGCGGGTGGCGTACAATGATACCGCGGTTTTTCGTGACCGGATTCAGTATTCGGGAACCCTATATCCTGCTCGAAGGGATTCAGACCGCAGACGATTTTATGACCGATCATGAAAAGGAAGCGCGTATCCTTTGCTATTATGCGCTCGATACGACGGATGACAGCGTGATCGGTCCGTTTGATACCGCCGACGAATTATCAAAAGCGTTGGATCTTTCCGGGATCGACTGGACGCCTGTCACCGATCCGCCGGATCTGCCGAACGTGAACTATTGAATCATGAGGGTTTTATGAAGCGCTTCTGTTTGTTCTTTTCTGTCATTTGTGCGCTGTTGTTTTCCTTTGTCGGATGCGGCGGTGGTTTATCGGATGAAATTCATTCCGAATACGGACAAAACGGTTATACCAAAGAAGAACTGATTGCTTTGTTTCACGAACACAAAGAAGATTTCCTCAAGGTTGCGAACATCGTATTAAGCAGCGAATCCTTTCAGGAGAAATTGAATAACTCGAACGAGGGACAGGCTTCCATTTGGACCTACAGCAGCAACCATAGCTTTTCGGACGAAGAATGGCATGATATCACAAACCTGTTTCTTGAAACGGGCGTTCAATGTATAAACAAAAACCAAAAAGGTGGAAAGGACACCATACGGTATTTCTTTTATCAGGATAAAAACCACGAAAGCTTTGAATTGGATTACTGCGAATGGGACGATGCTTCAAATTTGCATTATCAAAGACAATACTGTTTTCTGTTCGAAAAGCTGGAAGAGCATTGGTGGATCGGCTGCCGTGATAACAGTATTAATTCTACCAGACCATATGATTTTGAACTCATAAACCTACATGGTTATAACACAGTAGTATTTGACGTCATAGTAGATCGAAATCAGTTTATACAAGAGCTTTGCAACGAAATTCTCAGGCAAAAAGCAAATGACATCAGCTCGATTGAGATACATGCATCATCTATGACGCTCGCCTGCGTTGACGGCAGCATCGTTACAGAGCAAACGCCGGACGGGATAACGCGAGCGTTCAACGAGATCAACAAGCTGGATGCGATTTATGTCAATGAACGCTATATCCTGTTTTCAGGTTGGAAATACGACAATTTCGATATCGGATTCTGTTACAGTGTTTCGGATGATCTACGCATTAATGATCTTTACGAATCCTGCTGCGAGAACGAAGCAAAACAAACACGTCGCGGTGCATTCTATTGGGAAAATGAAAACAATACCGAAAGCGTTTATTTTGTAAAAGTTCTGCCGGGATATTATTACTTTGAAATCCACAGGTAATATGCGCTATGAAAGCGTTACTGTAAAAAACGGCAGCGGGATTCATCCCACTGCCGTATTGCTTAGTATGAGATTATTCTTCGACCTTCTCCGCGGGTTCTTCAGCTGCGGGCTCTTCTTCCTCATCGCCGATCAGTTCTTCATAGAACGCGGCATGGACGATACCCATGAACAGCGGGAGCAGAACACCGACGCAGATCATCAGAAGAACCATGATGATCAGGAACAGAACGCCGATATACTTGATCATGCCGAGACCGAACAGGATCGCGATTGCAACAAAGATCATTGCGTATACGACGAGATCTGCAAGGAACATCTGTCCTTTGAAGCCCTTGGTCTTTTCGATCGAAAGCTCTCTGGCTTTTACAGCATTGAGCTCCGGCTTCTTGACAAGGATGTACGGAACGAGCGCGTATTCATATCCCTTGATGATCGCAAAGATCGGTCCGACGATCGGAATCAGGCTCCACAGGAAGATCCAGAGGAACGACCAGCCCATGCCGGAAAGAACGCGCTTGATGGTTGCCCAGTCCTTCATCGTGGAGAACAGTTCATAGCAATAGACCTGCTCTCTGTGGTAGCCTTTCAGGAAGATCGCAGCGAGCGCAACCGTGAACAGCCACGGGATCGCGATCGCAAACGCCGGGATGGCGACGCCTGCCAGTGCAACAAATACGCCGGTCAATAATGTGCCGAGCAAAGAAATGCCCCACAGCTTGAACGGTTTCTCCATCAAAGCGCCGAACGCCTTCATGTAGATCCGCCAGAAGAGCGGTCCGCTCGGCTCCTTCACTTCCTTGACGGGCGCTTGTACCGCAGCGCCTTCCCCTGTCGCCGTGCCGCAATTCGGGCAGAACGCAACGCCGTCTTCCAATTTTTGTCCGCAATTTCTGCAAAATGCCATAATCATAACCCCCTAATCTTGTGATCTTTATATATTATAGCACGTTGTTTCGTACCGTCAATTGTTTCTTGTGAACAATTATACCTTATTTTCGTCAAAATCGATCAGGATCGAATCGCGCTTCGGGACAAGCTTCCGGAGCCGCACGCCGGCGGCGTTGAACAGGCGCTTGCTGGCGCGGTTCATCGGCGTGTTGTTGTACTTATCGGACAGATACACGACCTCCTTAATGCCGCACTGGATGATCGCCTTTGCGCATTCGTTGCACGGGAACAGCGCAACGTAGATGCGGCAGCCCTGCAAGGATGCGCCGTCGTTGTTCAGAATCGCGTTCAGCTCCGCATGGCAGACGTACGGATACTTCGTGTCGTACGGATCGCCCTCGCGGTCCCACGGAAACTCGTCGTCGCTGCAGCCGATCGGAAAGCCGTTGTAGCCGACCGACATGATCTTGTTGTTTTCATTGACGATGCACGCGCCGACTTGTGTGCTCGGGTCCTTACTGCGGTACGAGGACAGCAGCGATACGCCCATAAAGTATTCGTCCCAGGAAAGATAATCCGTACGCTTGTTCATGTTTACCCCCTTTTGTGTCATTCTGAGCTGCAGCGAAGGAGCTTAAGATTCTTCGTCGCTTCGTTCCTCAGAATGACACGATATTTCATATTCTTTTGTCAGACGGTCTCGATGGTTTCCGTCTCCTCCAAAGGAAGCGTCGGAAGCTCGGAAAGGTTATGCAGTCCGAATTTATGCAGAAACGTATCTGTCGTGGCGTAAAGCATCGGTTTGCCGATGACGTCCTTTCTGCCGACCGCTGCGATCAGACCGAGCTTTATAAGCTGGCTCACCGCGTACTCACAGCGCACGCCACGAACCGCCTCGATCTCCGCACGGGTGACCGGCTGTTTATACGCAACGACGGCAAGCGTTTCCATGATCGACTGCGACACGCTCTTTTTCTGTTCGGGCTGCAGCAGCGCTTCGACGTATTGGATGTAGTCGCGATTTGAAACGAGCTGTGCGGTATCGTCCGTTGTCATAAGGCAGATGCCGCGTCCTTCTTCGCGATACGTCACTTCCATTTCATAAAGCAGCGCTTTGACGGACGCTTCGTCCTGCTCCAATACACGGGCGATCTCGGTGATCAACACCGGTTCGCCGGCGACGAACAGCATACACTCCACAATTGCGGCTTTTTTCTTTTCCATCAGTCCTCTACCTCATCCATATAAACGGTATCCGCATCGCTTTCCGACAGTGCTTTCGCGCGGATATAGATCGGCGCGAATGTCGCGCCCTGTGTGATATGCACTTCTCCGTGCGCCAGCATCTCCAAAAGCGCCATAAAGGTCACGACCTTTTCCATGCGCGTGCTTGCGGCGGTAAACAGATCGGCAAAGCGGACGCGGCCTTCCTTCAGCCTGCTGCGCAGATGTACCACACGGTCGCGCACCGTAAAGGTGTCCGGTCGAACGCTCTGCGTTCGATCCTGCGGCTGTTCGGTCTCATTTTCACGATTCAGAATGTCGAGAAAGGCTTGATACAGGTTGTCGATCGAAGCGTTCGGAAACTCGAATTTCTGCGGCGGAAGCACGACGTCCTCCGGAAGCCGGGTGAATGCCTTTTTTGCTTCTTCAAACCGTTCGTTTAGCTCCTCGCTTGCCGCCTTAAACGCCTTGTATTCCCGCAGCTGACGCAGAAGCGCTTCCTTCGGGTCCTCCTCTTCCTCATCTTCGACCGGCGGACGCGGCAGCAGACTGCGCGATTTGATCAGCAGAAGCTGTGCGGCAACCGTCAGAAACGAGCTTGCGCGGTCCATGTCGAGCTCACTTAGGTCGTCCATGTACGCAAGATACTGCGCCGTGATCTCCGAAACGAAGATGTCTTCGATATTAATCTCCGCTTTGTCGATGAGATGCAGCAGCAGATCGAGCGGACCTTCAAATTGTGAAAGCGAAACGCGGTACTCTTCCATGGCTTTTATAGGAGCAGCGCAAGATTGGCAAGCTTGCCGATGATCAGCGACGTCAGCGCGGAGATCGGATGGAACCCGATGACCCGGAACAGAATCAGCGCGCCGATCAGAATATACTGCCCGTATCTGCGAAGGAACAGAAAGACCTTCATCGGCAGACGCCGCGCAAACAGCAGTTCAAAGATATGATACCCGTCAAGCGGATAGACAGGCAGCAGATTGAACAGCATGAGCACGATGTTCAGACTGACGCCGTATTCGATGATCTGAATCAGCAGCCCGTTTTCGAGCCAAGGATATTGACCCGATCCGTAAATGACCGATTCGATATACAAACGGTACAGAGGTACGAATGCGATCGAAAACACGATTGCAAGCAGCAGGTTCATCGTCACGCCCGCAAGCGATACGATCGCTTCGCCCTTCTTATAATTGCGGTAATTGCGCGGATTGACGGGTACCGGCTTTGCCCAGCCGAAGCCGACGATCATCAACGCAAGAAAACCGAACACGTCGATGTGCTTCAGCGGGTTCAGCGTCATTCTGCCGAGGTTCCGTGCCGTATCGTCGCCGCATTTGTGCGCAGCAAACGCATGCCCCCATTCATGCAGCGTAAGGCTCAGAAGCATCACGGGCAGAATGCAGGCAAGGAGCTTGAAAAACTCAAGCGGATCACTTAAAAGCAAATCAAGGTTCAATAAAATCATATCGGTATTATAACCGAAAACACGGGGTATTGCAAGTGCAATTCCCCCGCTTCTTTATCCGATCAGAAACATTTCAAAGACTCTTTTAAGCGTTTCGATAAAGCCGCCGGAACGCACCGCTTCCTTCGGATACAGCGCCGCTTCCAAAAGCATGGTCCCCGAAGCGTCATAAAACGCGATGCTGCCGACGGCATGCTCCGGATCGAGCGGCGCGATTAGCGCATCCGGCAGATCGAATCGCTTCTGCGGTTCACCGTTGCTTTTTTTCATCAGCAGACCGCAGCTTTCCTTTGCGTACAGATCGATCGAATCGACTTCCCCGCCCTCTACGGGATAGCCTTCCACGACAGGCTCCTCGGGATCGCAGATCGTGAAATACTTGTAATTGGCAAATGCTTCCTCAAACAGCTTCGTCGCCGTTTCAAATCGGATCTTGCTGTTCTGCGCGCCGATGACGGCGCAGACATAGGTCGCTTCCCCGCGTCGGCAGGCAAAGACGCCGCAGTATCCGTCCGATTTGGAGCTTCCGGTAAACAGACCGATGCAGCCGGAAAGCGACGTCAAAAGCTTATTCGCCGTCGCAAGCTCTGTCTTTCTGCCGTCCGCGTGTTCAAGCACCGCATACTTTTCGCTGCAGTACCTCAAAAACGTCGGACTTTCCGCCGCGAGCTCTCCGAGCGCGATCAGCTCCTTGCACGAAAAGGTCATGAACGTACCGAGACAGCCGGGCAGCTTTTTATCGATCCCGGCAGCGCGCATGGTGAGTTCAATGTTGTTCAGGAATACATCCTCCGAACCGAACGCATGCTCCGACAAAGCGAAGATCGCATCGCCGGCGGAGATCATGACGGCGGCGCGTATCAGTTCCTTTGCTGGAATCGTTTCGCCCTTCCGAAGATATGCGGACGGACCGTCGATCGCAGCGGCGTTTGCGCTGACCCTGACCTCGGCATTCTCGTCGATAAGCCCCTTGTCGACGGCTAGGCACAGCGTCAGAACCGCCGGAAGCTTCGTCAGTCCGGCGACGTTCAGCCATTCGTCGGCATTGCTTTCGTCGACGATCAGATCGGAATGCATCGGCTTGATGCAGTAGGAAAGCGTGTTTCCGTCGGCTGACGCTTTCGGCAGAACAGAAACAAGGATCAGAACCGCGATCACGGCAGAAATGAATTTACGCATCACATTACCCTCCCCGATCAGCATATGACGCGCAAAACAAAATAAGACGCCTCAGAGCGTCTCATTTCTGTTTTTCCGTATAGGGTTATACTGGTACAGGGTGCAGACCATTCCGCCGTTAGAAAGCTTTCTGCGGCGGTCTGCGGGCTTTCCGTAGATCGATTCAAATTCACGGTTCGAGGTGATGACATTGATCTGCCAATCCGGAATGCGCTCGAAAACCGAATGCATTTCCCGATACAGCGCCTTGACGGACTTCGCGTCGGAGAGGCGTTCTCCGTACGGCGGATTGCAGATCAGCACGCCGTTCTTCCATTCGGTCGACAGTTCTTTTACGGGACGCACTTTCCAATCGAGCATGACGCCCGCTTTTTTTGCGTGCTTTTTGCAAAGGTCGATACAGTGCGGATCGACGTCGCTTCCCATGATGCAGAGCCTGTCGTTTTTGCGAAGATCGGCTGCCTCCTCACGCGCCGATGCAAGAATCCTGGGATCGACAAAGCGCCATTGTTCGGCGGCAAAGCTTCTGCCGAGCGACGGAGCGATGTTGTTCGCGATCATCGCCGCTTCGATCGGGATCGTACCGGAGCCGCACATGGGATCGATCAGCGGCGTATCCGGGAAAAAGCGCGAGAGCAGGATCAATCCGGCGCCGAGCGTTTCCGAAAGCGGCGCAGGCACGTTGTAGGTTCGGTACCCTCTTCGGGAAAGTCCCGCGCCGCAGCAGTCGAGCGCGAGCGTTACCTCGTCGCGCAGGATGCCGACCTCGACGATGACCTCCTCCTCCGTTTCCGGAACGGTGTTGACGCGATACGAAGCCTTCAGCGATTCCACGATCGCTTTCTTTACGATGCTCTGACAGTCCGAAACGGAAAACAGCGTGCTTTTGGCGCTCTTGCCGTTGACATGGATCCTCGTTTTCGGCGACAGGTACCGGTTCCACGGCAGCGCCTTTGTCTGTTCAAAGAGCGAATCGAACGTGTCTGCACGGAAGGTCCCGACCGTCATCAAAAGACGCTCCGCAGTCCGCAGCCAAAGCAGCGCCTTTGCCATCTCCTCATACCCGCCGGAAAAACCGACGCGCGCGTCGAGCGTCTCGGTATCGAGAATCCCGAGCTTATGCAGCTGGAATGCGACGGTGGATTCCAATCCGATCTTTGCCGTTGCAATGAATTTCATATCAGGACTCCTTATCCCTGTGCATCGTTGTAAGAATGCGTTTCAGCGCGTTTTCGAGCCGGCGCGCCGTGAGATCGAACACATCCAGAATCACGGCAGGATCGATCGATGCGGCGTTCAGCGCGCCGAGCCCCATCACCAAAAATGCGCCCGCCATGGCGTCCTCCTGCATCCGCGAGATATGCGGCAGCGCTTCTCCCTTGAAGCAGGACAGATAGAAGAAAAAGATACGCGTCGATACGTCGGTAAGCTCCTGCGGGATTTTAAGATCCCGATAGCGGATGTTTTCACGCACGCAGTCCGGAAAATCGGAGATCATGCCGAGAATGCTTTCGTAACTCACCGGGAGACGCGGCGGAACGACCATCGGCCGCGCGATACCGTACTGCCATTCGCCCTGATAATACAGAGAAAACGGCGGCTTGGCCTCCATGCCGAGCAGCAGCCCGAAAACAAACTGCTTGTCCTCATCGGTCTGATCGAAACGTATCAAAAACGAGCGAAGCTCGCGTTCCGCTTCCGGCGTTCCGATGATCGAGAGCATTTTTGCCGTGCCGCGCACCGAAGGCGACATCGGACTCATCAGCGCCCATTTCAAAATCATACGGAACTCGCGGTCGTTGGTCCATGTCTGCCGGACGGCTTCCACACCGGCAGTCGCCACATCACGGATCCGACGCTGGCGCACAATCGCTTCCCGAACCGGCACGTCGTAGTTGATCGTCCAGCTGCGCTTGAAATCGGCTTCGGCGTCTTCGCGGATATGCTTTTTATAGTACGCGGCAACGGAATCTTCTTCGTTCCGCTGCGCAAGGTCGTCATAGATCGCTTCGGCGTCGTGCTTTCTGCCCTGCATATAACAGCAAAAGGCAAGCTGATGCAGCATTTCCGTATCGTACGGAAGCGCATCCCGCAAAAGCTCCAGCGCGTACCGGGCGCGGTCATACTGTCCGATTTCCATGAGGATCGGCGCTGCGTATCCGAGTTCCTCCGGCGAACAATCCGGATCGATCAGAATCTTCTTGCTTTGCTCCTGCGCCTCGCGATCCTGCTTCTGTACATGATAAATGAGCGTCAGAAGAGCGTTTCCGCGGACACTTTTGCTGTTGCGCTTGAACAGATTGAACAGTCGCTTTTTCGCTTCATCATACTTGCGGATCGAAAACTGCATGATCGCGATCTCCATATCGAGCATCTCGCTGTTCGGATAACGATCCGCAACGGACAGCAAAAGCTTGAGTCCGGAATCGTCGCCGTTCGAGATAAACATGGATTTCGCGCGGTGGATCGCATCGAGGAGCGCAACGTCCTCCGATTCGATCAGACCGATCTGCGCAGCAAGCTCGGGTTCGTCTTCGATCAGCTCCAAAGCATCCAGCGCGCGATCCGCAAACGGTCCGTTCGGATCGCGATCCAGACACAGACGGAAGCATTGTTCGGCGGTATGAAACTCCTCCAGCCCCATAAACACGGAACCGATTCCGAAGATCAGCTCGTGAGAATTGCGGGTGGTATCGTTCAGCGAAGTCAAAAGCACGCTGAGACTTTCCTCAAAGCGGTGCATGCGATACAGCGTTTCCGCAAACGCAAGGATGTACTCCTCGCGCGCAGGCTCTGCCTCGTACGCTTTTCTGAGGTATTGCTCCGCTTTTGCAAGATCCTCCGGCTGTGAAAGATATTTGCTTCCGCGCTGATAATAAAACTCTGCATTCTGCTGAAACGGAACGATCACGCCCGTTTCACGGTCATCATTCATCGGTTCCTCCGTTGTCCGTCGCTTCGATCAGCAGCGCTTCAAGCGATGCGCGATCGAACTGATAGGCTTTGCCGCAGAACTGACAGGTCAGCTCCGCCTTGCCGTCCTGCTCGATCAGCTCTTCGAGCTCTTTTCTGCCGATCGAGATAAGCGCGCGCTCCAGCCGCTCCCGCGAACAGTCGCAGGAAAACGCCGGCGTCATGCGGTTCGTAAAATCTGCATCGAGCGTCGAAAACAGGTCCTTCAGGATCGGTTCAAGCGTTTCGCCTTCGGCAAGGCGTACGCCGAGCGATGGGATCTGTTCCGCAACGTCCATGACGCGGTCGATCGCCTCGTCCGGACAGTTCGGCATCGCCTGGATCAAAAGACCGCCTGCGCCCTTCACATAACCGTCTGCGGCGTTTTCGCGTACGCCGAGATAGACGATCGAAGGCTGCTGCTCGCTTGCGGTAAAGTATTGCGCAAAGTCCTCCGCAATTTCGCCGGAAATCAGGTTGGACATGCCGACATACGGTTCTTTCAGCCCGAGATCGCGGATCACCGTGAGCTTGCCGGGGAGTCCGACGTATCCGCGTACATCCAGCTTGCCGTCCTCGCGCAGAGGCAGTTCCGTACCGGGATTCGAGGCGTATCCCTTGACCAGTCCGCCGTTCCGACCGACGCAGACAAGATTGCCTGCGGGACCGCTGCCGGCGATCACCGTTGAGACCGTATCGGTCGTATTTTTGCACAGTGAAGCGATCACTGAGGTCATCATCAGCTGTCTGCCGAGCGCCGCGGTTGCAACGCGTGAAAGAGAATGCGTTTTCTGCGCATCGCGAACAAGCTGCGTGCCGTCGATCGCGGCAAAGCGCAGCGCACGGTCGCACAGCATTCCGTGCAGGATCTCATCCCGTTTCATTTGGTCTCCTCCCTGATCGCAAGGTACTGAATCCGTTCGCTGTCCGACTTGACAGGATCGCGCGTAAACGCATCAAAGCTGCGGACCGTCGAAAATCCGGCTTTTTGCAGAGCGGCGTTGAGTTCATCTTCGGAATGCGCACGCTGCAGATGCGATTCCGTGAACCGATCGTACTGCTCGCCGCGTTTGACAAATCCGGTCAGGCGCATTTCGCAGAGCCGGGTTTTCGGATCGTAACAGTTCTTCCAGATATAGGCATAGTCGTCCGCTTCGTCCGTAAAGGTGTTCGTCGCAAGGATCTCGCGGAATTTGTATGCGGAAGAGACGTCAAACAAAAGGATCCCGCCGGGCTTTAAGCAGCTCGCGGCATGCGCAAAAAACGATTCGACGTCCTTCATCGACGTCAGATAATTGACGCCGTCGCATACGCAGACGATCGCGTCGATCGTCTTGTGGATCTTCAGCTTTCGCATATCCTCGCATATGAAGATCACACCCTTCGCACCATCGCAGTAAGCGTTGTTTCTTGCTTCCATCAACATGTCCGGCGAGACGTCGTTGCCGGTCACATGGTAACCGAGCTTATAGAGCCGGATCGCGTTCGCGCCCGTGCCGCATGCGCAGTCCAAGACCGTATGCACGCCGTATTCCTTGAGAAATCCGTCGAGATACGCGATCCACGCGTCGCGGTCGACGTCGTGCATCATCCGGTCGTATGCGTGCGCAAAAGCGCTGTATTGACGATTCATTCTTCCTCCAATCCTTCGGCGATCTTCATCAGCCGGTCCAGCCGATGATACATGCCGGATTTTTGAATTTCCGCAAGGTCCGCAAGCTCCTGTACGCTTGCGTCGGGGTTGGCTACCCGAAGCCGTGCCGCCTGCTGCAGACTGACAGGGAGCGATGTCAGCCCGATCTGACTGTCGATCAGCCGGATCGCCGCCTGCTGGCGGATCGACGCCGTGACCTGCTTGTCGAGGTTTGCGGCTTCGCAGTTTGTCGTTCGATTCACATAGTTTCGGACGTCCTTTTCCACGCGTACGTTTTCAAGCGCGAGCGCTGCGGAAGAGGCGCCGATCAGCGCGAGCATGCCGCTGACGTCGTCTCCGTCCTTCAGGTAAACGAGAAACCGGTCCCCGTTGCGGACAGAACACTTTGCAGGGAGCTGAAACCCGCGGATCAGCTCCGCCGCCTTTTGCGCGACCGCGCTTGCGCGAAAGATCATTTCAAGGTGATAACCGCGTTTCGGATCCACACAGCTTCCGCTGCCGAGGAAGCATCCGCGCAGAAAGGCGCGTTTGGTCTCTTCATTTTTGCTGACGCAGCCGGGGATCTCCGTCATCAGACGGATGCCGTTTTCGGAAGCAGTCATCGCGCCGGTCTCGGAAAGAAGTCGATCCGTGTCCTTGCCGGAAAGCGTGACCTCATAGATCGGTCTTCTGCGATGCTCGACCCGCTTTTCTTCAATGACGGCGTCCAGATCGTAAAGGCTCAGCGCTATCGAAGCGATATGCTTTGCAGTACCGGCATTTTCTGTATGATAAAACAGCGACGGACGCCGGGAGATGCGGATTCCGCCGGAGGTAAACGTCAGCCCCGAAAGCTGCGAAAGACGCTGCTCGGCGCTCTTGACACGGATACGGATCAGTTCGTCCTTGCAATCGGATGAAAAGCTCATGAGCGTTTTCTCACCATCCTGCTTTCAATGTCCTGCAGCTCCCTGCTGATGTCGCGGTGATAGATGCGTACGGCATGTCCGCGTTCGCGCAGACGCCTCGTCATCTCCTCCGCCGCCGCAACGGAACGGTGTCTGCCGCCTGTGCAGCCGAAGCAAATGCGAAGGATATGCTTGTCCTGCTTTTCAAACAGCGGAAGCATGTCCGTGATGCATTTTTCAAGATGATCGAAATATTCGGTAACATACGGCTGCGAGAGCACAAACGTGCGCACACGTTCGTCGAGACCGGATAAATACCGCATATCCTCAAAATAGAACGGGTTCTCCACAAACCGCATGTCGATCACCATATCGGCGTCGACCGGAACGCCGCGCTTATAGCCGAAGCTCGATATGACGAGCGCCATCTGCTCGTGCTCCATCTCCGGCACGAACTTTTCGAGGCACGACGCAAGATCGCGCGAGGCGATATCGCTTGTGTCGAGCACGAAATCGGAAGCGTCGCGAATGACGGACAGATATCCGCGTTCGGTACGCACGCCTGATTCCGCTTCGCCGGAAAGTCCGAGCGGATGCCGCTTTCGCGTTTCGTTGTAGCGCCGTTTCAGAACGTCGTCACGCGCGTCGAGGAACAGGATCTTGTACGGCACGTTCAGCCGCTTGATCTCGGATATAACCATTTCGGGGCTGCGTGAAAGCAGGCTTTCGCGCGAATCCAGCGTCACGGCGGCATGCCGGATCGGCGGATTCGCGTTTTCGCAAAGAGAAGTGAACTCCGAAAGCATGGGCGACGGAAGATTGTCCACGCAGAAAAAGCCCATGTCTTCGAGGGATTTCAGCGCAAGCGATTTCCCCGCTCCGCTCATGCCCGTTACGATCAGAAGATCCATATCCGCACCACCTTCAGATTCGTTTGATCTCCGGCTCCAGACTTACGCCGGTCCGTTCCAGTACTACGCGCTGTACATACGCGATCAGCGAGGAGACGTCCGCCTCCGTTGCGCCGCCGACATTCACTATGAAACCGGCGTGCTTTTCCGAAACCTGCGCGCCGCCGATCGTAAAGCCTTTCAGTCCGCACTGCTCGATCAGCGCGCCGGCAAAGTGCCCTTCCGGACGCTTGAACGTGCTTCCTGCGGACGGCAGCTCCAGAGGCTGTTTTTCCCGCCGTTTATCCATGCAGGTCTGTATCGTCTGCGCCGCCGTTCCGTCGTCGTGCCGAAGCGAAAACTCGGCTTCGAGCGCAATGCAGGACGGAAAGGAAAAGGCGCTCCTGCGGTATCCGAGATCGCAGTCCCGAACGTCGATCCAACGGTCTCTGCCGTCCTTCAGCACGCGAATGCGGACAAGGACCTGTTTGATCTCTCCGCCGTACGCGCCGGCGTTCATGGCGCATGCGCCGCCCACCGTGCCGGGAATCCCGCAAAGGCGTTCCAGCCCCATGAGCCCGTGCCGCACCGTCTCGCGGGCAAGCGCCGTAAGCGACGTACCGCAGCAGGCAATCACCGTCGTTCCCCGGTAAACGGGTTCATGCAGCGGCGTATCAAACCGCAGCACGAAGCCGCCAAAGCCGCGATCGGACGCAAGGATGTTCGTCCCCTTGCCGAGCAGAGCAAGCGGAATGCCATTCTGCGCGGCAAACGTGACCGCGTCCCGTATCGCGTTATACGAATGCGGATGCAGAACAACCTTTGCGTTTCCCCCGATACGAAAGCTTGTCAGCTCGGACAACGGAATATTCACTTCGGCGCCGAATCCTTCCGGCAGCGCCATATTGCCCCAAAATACGTTCATGTATGTATTATAGCAAATCCGATCGTTTCGCACAACACCTAACTGCAACATTCCCGCAAACGTTTTGTGAACCGTTCGCGCGCATCACTGTCGTCGTCGGACGCCTTTTTTGCATCCTCCAGCAGCGAATCGTACATTGCGTTCCATCGGAACGGATCGACGGTTTCTACCGTTTGATAGGTGCGGAACACGCGCTTCAGCGCAGGCTCCGGCGGCGTGTCTTTGACGTCGGAACGTACCGACATCAGTCCGAGCGCGTTCAGCGTCTGCTGCGGGTCCGGTTCAAGCAGGTATGCAAAAAAATCAAGCAGGATCTCCGATTTTGCGTCGTCCGTATCCCTGTCGATACCTAACCAGCAGACGGCGTCGGTAAAGCTGTCGAGCGGTTCCGGCGAAGCAAGCGCAAAGCCGTCCCGATAACGGATCAAGTCCCCCGCCCGCCGGAGATCCAGATACAGAACGTCCGCGCGATCCTCCGTCTCCGTCCTGCGCACCGGTCCGGCTCTTGCCGCAAGAATGTCGTTTGCAAAGAACACGCGTTCCTGCGATCCGTCCGGCGTCCGGATCAGCTTTGTATACCCGGAATAGCAGTACGGAACGCATCGATCGGTTTGAAACAAACCGTCGCGATACGGAAAATGCAGATTCTCAATACACTTCAGTCGATCCGGGTACATCGTGCCGGAGAAGAACGAATAGGCGTCGGGTCGTCTCCCGCCCTGCAATCGCTCGGCAAAATGCGCTTCGTCCATACCCTCGATTTCAATATAAACGCCCTTATGCTTCTTTTCGTAGGCGGCGGCTCGTGATTTGAGCCATTGCGTCAGACTGCCCGTATACGGACGGTGCCGCACGATATGATACAGAACGATCGTCCCGGCGCTTTTTCCCGGATCGCGAACAAAGCGCGGGTCGACATACGACGCCTGCGCGCCTTTGAGCAGCGCCTTCGGCGAGAACACCAGAAAACAGATCATTCCGAAACACAGCAGGATACGCAGAATCTTCATGCCATATCCTATTCGACAAAACAAGCGATAACCCAGCAAAGCTTGTCCTTTTTCTTAAAAGGATGCAGTGCATAAACGGTGTATTTATATCTGAAACAGAATCGGAGGTACGCATATGGAATTGAATGCACAAAAGCGCGGTCCGCGGCTTTCGGTACAGCTTTCCGGCGAGCTGGACCATCACAGCGCGGAGCAGACGCGGATCATGCTGGATACGCTGTTACGGGATGTTACGGTCCATGAGCTCGTGCTCGATCTTTCCGGCATGACGTTTATGGACAGCGCCGGGCTCGGCGTGATTCTCGGACGGTTCAGAAAGCTGTCGATGCGCGGCGGCAAGCTGATCGTCAAGGGCATGAATGCTTCGGTCGACCGGATCTTCAGGATGTCGGGGCTGTACGCGATCGTGGAAAGACAGTAAGGAGGCGCGGTATGCATAACGAAATGGAAGTACGCTTTTTATCTCTCTCGGGCAACGAGAGCTTTGCCCGTGCAGCCGCCGCGTCGTTTGCCGCGCAGATGAATCCCGGCATCGAAGAGTTGTCCGATATCCGGACGGCGGTTTCGGAAGCAGTCACGAACGCGATCATCCACGGGTACGACCAGAACATGGACTGCGTCGTCACCATGCAAATGGAGATCGACGGCGACGATCTGACAGTGATCGTGAAGGATGAAGGCTGCGGCATCGGCGATATCGAGCTTGCACGAAAGCCGTTCTTTACATCCAAGCCGGAACTGGAACGGTCCGGCATGGGGTTCTCCGTGATGGAGGCGTTCATGGATTCGGTCAACGTCGAGTCGAAGCTCGGAGAAGGAACCGTCATTACCATGCGGAAACGCATCCGTCATGCAAACGCATAGCGAACGGTTTTCGGATCTGATCGTACGCGCACAAAACGGCGACACGGATGCGGAACGGCAGCTTTTAGAAGAAAACCTGCCGCTTGTTGCCGCGATCGCAAAACGATACCCGAACGCAGGCGCGGACGCGGACGATCTGAAACAGCTCGGATCGATCGGACTTCTGAAAGCGATCCGGAAATTCGATCCCGCATTCAACGTCTGCTTCTCAACGTACGCGGTCCCACTGATCGCAGGCGAGATCCGACGGTTTTTGCGGGACGACGGCATCATCAAGTTTTCCCGCAGCACAAAATCACTTGCGATGCGCGTCCGCAGGGAGCTCGAATCGGATCCGGACCTGACAATCGACGCGCTGTCCGAACGGCTCGGAGTCTCGCGCGAGGAGCTTGCCGCCGCGTACGCCAGCGACGCTCCGGTCGGTTCGCTCGACGAACCGCTTCCGGATGGCAGCGGAAACCGGTTTGACAGGATCGGGACGGACAGCGACGAAGAGCTTTCCGTAAAGCGGCTGACGCTGAACGCCGCAATGCAGACGCTTTCCGAACGGGAGCGTCTTTTGGTGCAGCTGCGCTATCGGGAGGAAAAATCCCAGTCTGAGGTCGGCCGTATCTTCGGCGTATCGCAGGTCCAGGTTTCGCGATTGGAAAAAAAGATCCTGTCCGCATTGCGAAACAGGATGACGGATTAACGCTTATCTCCGGAGGAGATCGCTTTCTCCTCCCCCCTCAACAACCGTTTGATGTTGTCCTTGTGACGGATCAGCAGAAGCAGCACGACCGGCGCAACGAAAAACAGCAGATACGGATCGGCATGTCCGGTCGCCCAAACGATATACGTTGCGATGAGGTAGGAGATCGCAGTCAGGATCGAAACAAGCGAAACGCGCTTCCAGATCAGAAAGATGATGATCGCGATGACCGTAGAAACGAGCGCGGCTTGCCAGCACAGACACCACGTCATGGCGTACGCCGAAGCCGCGCCTTTGCCGCCGCGAAACTCAAACAGCGCCGGATAGCAATGCCCGAACACGGAACAGGCGCTGGCGATATATCCGCCGAGCAGTACGGAAACGGCGGGATCGGACGGATTGATCGGGAACAGCGCGCCTAAAAGCCTTCCGAGAAAGAACGCGCCGACGCATTTCCCGGCGTCGCCGATAAACGTGAGCAGTCCGTAGTACTTCCCGTATACGCGGACCATATTGGTCGTTCCCGCATTTCCGCTGCCGTACAGGCGCACGTCGTCGCGGAACTTCAGCCGGCTGATGATCAGCGCGGTCTGAAAGTTTCCGATCAGATAGCCCGATATGGCGATCACGGCGATCGCGATTGCGTTCCATTCTCCGATCATGGGATCGTTTACTCCTCTTTTGTGCGGTTCCGGAACAGGATCTTGATCGGCGTTCCGGAGAATCCGAAGGTCTTACGGAAATAGTTCTCGATGTAGCGCTCGTAGGAGAAATGTACAAGCGTCGACTCATTCACAAAGATGACGAACGTCGGCGGCTGAATTGCGACCTGCGTCGCATAGAACAGCTTCAGCCGTCTGCCGTTCTGCGTCGGCGGTTCGGACATCGAGACCGCTTCGTTCAGCACGTCGTTCAGCATGCCGGTCGGGATCCTGCGGGTGCTCTGCGCATAGACCTCGTTCACAAGCTCCAGGACCTTATGCACGCGCTGACCGCTTTTGGCGCTGATGAACAGAAACGGAACATAGCTCATGAAGGCAAGATCGTTTTCCATGTCCTTTTTGAATTTGTCCATGGTATGCGTATCCTTTTCGATCAGATCCCATTTGTTCACGATCACAACGGAAGGCTTGCCCTCCTCGTGCACAAAGCCCGCGATCTTCACGTCCTGTTCGGAAAGTCCCTGTTCGGCATCGCAAACGAAAAGCACGGCATCGGCGCGCCGGATCGCCGCAAGCGAACGGATCACGCTGTAGCGCTCAATGCTCTCGTCCTCGATCGCGCGCTTTCTGCGAATGCCCGCTGTGTCGATCAGCACATATTGCCTGCCGTTCTGTTCAAACGGCGTATTGATCGCGTCGCGCGTGGTGCCGGGCACATCCGAAACGATGACGCGTTCCTCGCCCAAAAGCGCGTTGGTCAGGCTCGATTTGCCGACGTTCGGCTTGCCGACGATCGCGATGTGGATCCGCTTGTCGTCCTCTGCCTCTTCCGCGTCCGGGAAGTGCGAGCAGACCGCGTCCAGAAGATCGCCGAGTCCGATCCCCTGCCCGCCGGACAGGATGAACGGTTCGCCGAGCCCGAGCTCATAAAACTCATAGATCGCCTCATGATACTTCGGCGCGTCCAGCTTGTTGACGCCGAGCACGACCGGCTTCTTGCTGCGGCGCAGCATCGAAGCGACTTCGCGGTCCGCCGATGTCATACCGTCGCGTCCGTCGGTCAGAAAGATGATGACGTCCGCCGTTTCGATCGCAAGCTCCGCCTGCCGCCGCATCTGCACCGCGATCTTATCCTCGCTTGCCGGTTCGATGCCGCCGGTGTCGATCAGCGTAAATTTCCGATCCAGCCACTCCGCGTCGCTGTAAATGCGGTCGCGCGTGACGCCGGGCGTATCCTCAACGATCGAGATGCGCTTGCCGGTCAGGCGATTGAATAAAGTTGATTTGCCGACATTCGGTCTGCCGACGATCGCTACCAAAGGTTTTGCCATAGTTTACTCCTCAAATACACACGAAATGAGTTCCGTACCGTCCGAAAAAGTGCGGATATGCACGCCGAGCGCTCGTTCGACGTCGTCCTTCGTCATGCCGTCCAGAAAGACGTCCTCCGTTTCCCGCAGCATATTCTTCGGAATCAGCAGCGGATCGGAAAGGGTTTTGCCCGTAAGCTCCGTCAGAAGATCGCTGCCGGTCACCAGTCCCGCAACATGCACATTGCCGCCGAACCAGCGGTTCGGAATCGGATGCAGATCCGTTTCGACGCCGAACGGTGCAAGCGCCTTGTACAGTTCGCGGAAGAACGGATATGCCGCCGTACCGCCCGCGACGGAGAACCGCCTCGGCTTCGAGCGCTTTGTTCGCTCGGAAAGCGCATAGCGGAAGTCCTCCTCGAACATACGCAGAAGCCCGACGCCGTTTTCGATCTGCTCATAGTCCTCGTAGGCTTCCGGCGCCGGAAGCGTGCGTCCGGCGTTCAGGTACCATTCATCCGAAAGGAACACGAGCCGTGTGCCGAACCGATCCAGATATTCCCGCTGCAGCGGTTCGACGGTTTCGATGATCTCTGCGCTCTGCGCCGCGTCGAAGGTGCCGAGCTGCGTCAGCCCCTCCCGGTATTTTGTAACGCCGACCGGCACGATCGCAACGGACGCGCAGCCAGGCGCAAGCGACGAAAGATCCCGCAGCGTCCTCAGCAGAATCTCTCCGTCGTTCAATCCGCGGCAAAGCACGATCTGCGCATGAAACCGCAGTCCCGCCTTCTGCAGCGCGGTCAGCCGTTCCATGATGCGTCCGGCGGACGGGTTCCGCATGATCCTTGTCCGCACCTCAGGATCGGTCGCATGGACGGACACATACAGCGGACTCACGCGGCGATCGATGATGCGCTGAAATTCCGCGTCGGAAACGTTCGTCAGCGTCACATAGTTACCCATGATGAACGACATGCGCCAGTCGTCGTCCTTGACGTTCAGACTGCTTCTGACACCCTTCGGCATCTGGTCGATGAAGCAGAATACGCAGTGATTTCTGCAGGTCATCATGCGGCTCATCAGCGTCGTTTCAAAGCACAGCCCGAGCGGTTCGTATTCGTCCTTTCTCAGCAGAACGGAAAGCGGCTGTCCTTCCCGTTCCAGATCGAGCTTGAGAGCGCGATGTGCCGTCAGCGCTTCATAATCGATGAGATCGATGACGGGCGTGTCGTTGATGCGAAAAAGAACGTCGCCGCACCGTACACCTGCTCTTTCGGCAGGCGTCCCGTGCTCCACAAACGTGATCGGTTGTCCTTTCGCGCATATTTCCATAAGTATACCTTATCACACTTCTTTCCTTTTTGCAAGGATTCTCAGCAGTCAAAAAGCGAGAGCATCCCGCCCTCGCTTTTTATCACAAGCCTTATTTGACTTTGCAGTTTATCACGTTGGACCAGCCGCCGTAATACGTCATGCCTTCAAAGAGGTGATACGAACGTACGCGCACATAGTACGTTTTGTTCGTGGTCAGTCCGGTCACAACCTTCTGTACGATCTTCGGATCGGTGATCTTAAAGGTCTGCAGATCCTTGGTAAACTTCGAGTCCGATGCAACCTGTACCTGATATCCGGTGAACACCGAGCTTCCTGTCCACTTCGCCGTCAGCTTCTTGGATCCCGGCGTTACGCTCGAAAGCTTCCGCGTCGTTATGCGTACGGTGGTCTTCAAAGGACCGACGATGCCGAGATTGAAGTTGTCACCGACGTTGCCGCCGATCGTTGCGCCGGAGACCGGATCGACGCGCTTTGCGAAGTATGCCTTGATGCCGTACTGATACCGTGTACCGGCGTAGATCTTTGTATCCGTCCAGTTCAGCGCAGTCGTATTGTTCCAGCGGACGAAGTCTGTCCAGCCCGCGTCGATAAGATTCCATGCGCGGCGATAGATCACATAGCCCGCTGCGCTTTCCACCGCCGCCCAAGTGATCTTGATGCCTTCCTTTGTGTTTGCGACCGAAGTAGCTGTCGTCGCAGGCAGATAGATCTTGAAGAACTGCTGTGCAGTGCCTTTGTATTGGTCCTTGAACGTTACGATCACATACCCTGTTCCGGCGTTTGTGTTTTCCCTGTATTTGTAGGTGTAGTTGCTCGGATCGACGATTTTTCCGTTTTTGTCCTTGACCGTGAACCGCGGCGTAAAGGGCGTGCCGTCATAGATGACATACGGGGTTTTTCCCTTGAACATTACGAAGTTCGGATCCCATTCGATCGTACCGTCAAACGCGGGCAGAATCACTTCTTCGTAGGTGAGAAAGACCTGCACTTCCATCTCATAGGATGAAGATTCCGCAGTTTTCATGCAGCCCACAGGCAGATCCGGCAGCTCCGTGTCGTCGCCGCTCGGGTCGGTTCCGGCGTCATAGCGATAGGTAAAGGACGGCAGCGCGGAGGGCAGCGTCACTATGCCGGTATACTCGTCCAGCGTGATCGAAGCATCCGGGATCGTCACGTTTTTGAGGCACTCTGTCGGCATGATCTTTGTCATATCGAATGTATAAACGCCATTCTTATTCAAGCCCGTCTGGTCCTCGATCGTCTGCCCGTCAGCGGAGAAGCCCTCAAGCTTGATCAGTTTACTGACATTCAGCGTGGACAGGTGGTTGTTGCCGCAATTCAGTCCCTGTAACGCCGTATTCATGCTTAGGTCCAATGCCGTCAGTTGATTGTTGAAGCATACAAGATGCTTCAGCGCGGTATTCTTGATGACGTCCAGCGTTTCAATCCGGTTATTCTCGCAGCTTACGCTTTCAAGATTGGGACAACTGCTGACGTCCAGTTCCTCAAGCTGATTGGTGCCGCATTCCAATTCTTTCAGCAAAGGAAGACTCCGCACATTCAGCGACGTCAATTGATTACTCGCACACCAAAGGGTTGTAAGCGCAGTATTCCTGCTCACATCAATCTCAGCAAAACTGTTGTTTTCACACCAAAGATCCTTCAATGCAGTATTGTTTCTGATATTCAATGCGTTCAGATTGTTTCTTGCACAATCCAACTGGATGAGCGATGTATTCCCTGCAAGATCGAGCGACGTAAGGTGGTTGGCATCACAATACAGATACTCAAGCGCGGTAAAGTACTCAATGCCCGATAGAGATTGGATATTGTTCTGAGAACAGTTGATAACAGTCACGCTCTCTGCCTGTGCCTGCGTCATATAATATCCGCCTTCCCCGTCGCCGCTGACGGGCAGGTTTTCAATGACCCACCGTCGGAAGTTGTCGTCCGGGAACATCGTTTCGTTGATTTCAAGATAATGCTCGTCCGCTGCAGACGTATTGAGCCCGAAGATCGGCAGCAGCGCAAGGCACATCAAAAGGGCGAGCGTAAAGGATAAGAGCTTTTTCATGGTATGATCCTTTCCTTTGATGTATTATATAAAATAATTATAACACAGAACAAACCGAAAAGCAACGAAAAACGATCCCCCGGCATATTGTCGGGGGATCGGATTACAGTCGGATTATTTGGCTTCCTTGATCGCAGCCTGCGCAGCGGCAAGACGCGCGATCGGCACGCGGAACGGCGAGCAGGAGACGTAGTCGAGACCGATCTCGTGGCAGAACTCAACGGACATCGGATCGCCGCCGTGTTCGCCGCAGATGCCGAGCTCGAGGTCCGGTCTTGCTTCCTTGCCGAGCTTGACAGCCATCTTCATGAGCTTGCCGACGCCGTTCTGGTCGAGACGCGCGAATGGATCGGACTCATAGATCTTGGTGTCGTAGTACGCCTTCAGGAACTTGCCTGCGTCGTCACGGCTGAAGCCGAACGTCATCTGGGTCAGGTCGTTTGTGCCGAAGCAGAAGAACTCTGCGTCCTTCGCGATCTCATCAGCGGTGAGGCAAGCACGCGGGATCTCGATCATCGTACCGACCTCATACTTGAGCGCGATGCCGGACGCCTTGATCTCCTCGTCTGCAACGGCGACGACGATGTCGCGCACAAAACGGAATTCCTTCGGATCGCCGACGAGCGGGATCATGATCTCGGGCTCCATCTTCCATTCCGGATGCTTCTTCTGCACGTTGATCGCAGCGCGGATGACGGCCTTGGTCTGCATCTTCGCAATCTCCGGGAAGGTGACCGCCAGACGGCAGCCGCGATGGCCCATCATCGGGTTGAACTCGTGCAGACCTGCGATGATCGTCTTGATCTGCTCAACGGTCTTGCCCTGCGTTTCCGCAAGCAGCTTGATGTCCGCTTCTTCGGTCGGAACGAACTCGTGAAGCGGCGGATCGAGGAAGCGGATAACGACCGGATAGCCGTCCATCGCCTCGTAGATCGCTTCAAAGTCGCCCTGCTGCATCGGGAGAAGTTTGTTGAGCGCGGCTTCACGTTCTTCGACGGTGTCGGAGCAGATCATTTCACGGATCGCCGCAATGCGGTCGCCGTCAAAGAACATATGCTCCGTGCGGCAGAGACCGATGCCCTCTGCGCCGAGCTCGCGCGCCTTCTTTGCGTCGCGCGGGGTGTCTGCGTTCGTGCGGACGGAAAGCCTTCTGTACTTGTCTGCCCAACCCATGATGCGGCCGAACTCGCCCGCGATCTCCGCGTCGACGGTCGGAATGATGCCGTCATAGATGCAGCCGGTGGAACCGTCGATCGACAGCCAATCGCCCTCATGGTATTCCTTGCCCTTCAGCGTGAAGCGCTTGTTCTCTTCATCCATGGCGATCTCGGAGCAGCCGGAGACGCAGCAGGTGCCCATGCCGCGCGCAACGACCGCCGCGTGTGACGTCATGCCGCCGCGAACGGTCAGAATGCCCTGAGACGCCTTCATGCCTTCGATGTCCTCGGGAGAGGTCTCAAGACGGACGAGAAGGACCTTTTCGCCGCGTGCTTTCCACGCCTTGGCATCCTCTGCGGAGAAGACGATCTTGCCGCAGGCTGCGCCGGGGGACGCCGCAAGCGCTTTTGCGATCGGCGTCGCCGCCTTGATCGCCTTGGCGTCGAACTGCGGATGCAGCAGCGTGTCGAGGTTTCTCGGATCGATCATTGCGACCGCTTCCTGCTCGGTGCGCATGCCTTCGTCAACGAGATCGCACGCGATCTTCAGAGCCGCCTTTGCGGTACGCTTGCCGTTACGGGTCTGCAGCATATACAGCTTGCCGTGCTCGACGGTGAACTCCATGTCCTGCATGTCGCGATAATGACCTTCGAGGATCTTGCAGACCTCGGTGAACTGCTTGAACGCCTTGGGGAACTTCTGCTCCATCTCAGCGATGTGCATCGGCGTGCGGACGCCCGCAACGACGTCTTCGCCCTGCGCATTGGTCAGGAACTCGCCGAACAGACCCTTTTCGCCGGTCGCCGGGTCACGGGTGAACGCAACGCCGGTGCCGCAGTCGTCGCCCATGTTGCCGAACGCCATGGACTGCACGTTGACCGCGGTGCCCCAGGAATACGGGATGTCGTTGTCGCGGCGATAGACGTTTGCGCGCGGATTGTCCCAGGAACGGAAAACGGCCTTGATCGCTTCAAAGAGCTGCACCTTCGGATCGGACGGGAAGTCTTCGCCGATCTTTTCTTTGTATTCGGCTTTGAACTGATTCGCAAGCTCCTTAAGGTCTTCCGCCGTCAGCTCGACGTCCTGCTTGACGCCCTTCTTTTCCTTCATGCGGTCGATCAGGATCTCGAAATACTTCTTGCCGACTTCCATGACGACGTCGGAGAACATCTGGATGAATCTTCTGTAGCAGTCCCATGCCCAGCGGGGGTTGTTGGACTTCTGCGCGATGACTTCGACGACGTCCTCGTTGAGACCGAGGTTCAGGATCGTGTCCATCATGCCGGGCATCGACGCGCGCGCGCCGGAACGGACGGAAACGAGAAGCGGATTCTCGTGATCGCCGAACTTCTTGCCGGTGATCTTTTCCATCTTCTCGATGTATTCCATGATCTGTGCCTGGATCTCGGCGTTGATCGTACGGCCGTCCTCATAATACTGCGTGCACGCTTCGGTCGTGATCGTAAAGCCCTGCGGAACAGGAAGCCCGAGGTTGGTCATCTCGGCAAGGTTCGCGCCTTTACCGCCCAACAGGTTGCGCATATCCGCATTGCCTTCACTGAACAGATAAACATACTTTTTGGTCATGTGATTCCTCCTAAGTTTTGTTGAACAATTTATTATAGCAATAAATTAAAAAGGATGCAAGAAAAATCTTGCATCTTTCGATATATTTTGTATGATTTACGCAAACTGACCGAACAGCGCGGCGTTTTTGTCATTTTCGCCGAGCATATTCATGCAGGAGGCTCTGAGGAGCGGCAAAAGTTCCGATCTGAGTCCGTCCTTCAGAACAACGCGGTTCAGCGCTTCGTCCGGCAGAAGAAGGATCCTTCTCATCGCTTCCAGCGCAAGCTTGGAAACCGGCTTGCCGCCGTGGGGACAGCCCGCGCAGACCGCGCCGCCCGCTTCCGCCGAATAAAACAGGATCGCATCGGCGCGGATGTCCCTTCTGCAGACCGCGCATCGCGTCAGAGAAGGGCGATAACCCGCGTGGTCGAGATAATGCAGCAGAAACGCGATCAGAAGATCCTTCGGATCCGAATCCGTATACGCCAAAAACGACAGCGTATGATACAGCAGGGAAAACAGCGGCTCGTCGGAAGAGTCTTTTTGTATCACGCCGTTCACAAGCTGCGTGCAAAGCGACGCCGCCATAAAGCGATCGACGTCCTCCCGCAGGGGATAGAACGTTTCTCTGACGTCGCAGCCGTTTACCGTGACGCGGTCGCCGCTGCGGAACAGCTCAAACTCGCCGAACACGAACGGCTGCGCGCAGGACAGAAGCTTCGACGTCGACTTCCGACAGCTGCGCGCCTTGCAGTCGATCCGACCGTGCTCCGCCGAAAACAGCGTCAGCATGCGGTCGTCGTCGCGATAATCCGTATATCCGGTTACGATGGCTTTTGTGAGTTCTGTCGGCATTCCTTCCGCTCCGCCTGTTTGTATGCAAGGTAATCGCTGACCTTGCCGGTGCGCATAAAGCGCTCCCAGTCCTCTTTCTGTTTGTTCTTCATACAGGCAGTATGCCCGCTGCCGGGGGATACGATGCGTCAGTCGTCCCGGTATCCGAGCTCGTTGAGCATCTGCTGGCGGTTGCGCCAGTCCTCCTTGACCTTGATCCACAGCTGCAGATTGACCTGCACGTCCAGAAGCCATTCGATGTCCTTCCGCGCTTCCGAGCCGATGCGCTTCAGCATCTTGCCGCCTCTGCCGATGATGATCCCCTTGTGACTTTCGCGTTCGCAGTAGATGGTCGCCCACACGTCCATCAGCCTGCCGTCCGGACGCATCTGCATTTTATCGATGCCGACGCCGATGCCGTGCGGGATCTCCTCGCGCAAAAGCTCCAGCGTCTTTTCACGGATCATTTCGGCGCAGATCACGCGTTCCGGCTGATCGGTGACCACATCCTCCGGATAATACTGCGGTCCTTCCGTCAGATACTCCTTGAGAAGCGTTTCGAGTTTGTCAAGGTTTTCGCCGGTCTGCGCCGAGATCGCAAGCACGGTATCGAATCCGGCTTCTTTGATCGCGTCCCTTGCTTCCTGCATCTGGATCGCGCTTGCGGCGTCGCATTTGTTGATCAGCACGATAATCGGCGAACGCTGCGCTTTGACGATCCGCATGACGTCTGCGTCGCGCTCGCGCACGCCCTGCAGCGCGTCGACGACGAACAGGATCGCTTCGGTATCCTTGGACGCCTCCTCCGCCGTTTTCTGCATAAACGTGCCGAGCTTGTTGCGCGGCTTGGTCATGCCGGGCGTGTCCAGGAAGATCATCTGATAATCCTTGCGCGTCAATATTCCCGTGATGCGGTTGCGCGTCGTCTGCGCGCGGTCGGTTACGATCGCGATCTTCTGCCCCACCAGTTTGTTTATGAGCGTGGATTTTCCGACGTTCGGACAACCGACGATGCTGAAAAAGCCGCTTTTATATCCGGCGCCGTTCATAACAGATCCTTCGGTCCGAAGCGGTGCGGCATCATCTGATCGAGTGTTTCGGTCACGACTTCGCTTCCGTCGCGATTCGATACGACGATGACAAAATCGCCGTCGCAGAACTCGGACATGACCTGCCGGCACACGCCGCAGGGATAAGCGGGCAGCTCGCCGGAGCCGATGATCGCGATCGCGGAAAACGCCCGCACGCCGTCGTAGATCGCTTTGAAAAACGCGGTACGTTCGGCGCAGATCGTCGGCGTAAACGACGCGTTTTCGATGTTGCAGCCCTGATAAACTTTACCGTCCTTCGTGAGAAGCGCCGCGCCGACGCTGTAGTGCGAATACGGCGAATATGAATGATCGCGCGCTTCCGCCGCAAGCTTCAGCAGCGTTTCGTTTGAAATCTGTTCCGTCATCTTGTCACTCCTATTCTGTCCAGAATTGCCGTTTGTTTTTCACGCATGACGCGTTCGTCCGCCTCGGTCATGTGATCGTAGCCCAAAAGGTGCAGTACGCCGTGCACCGCCAGAAACGACAGCTCGCGCGTCAGCGAATGACCGTATGTGATCGCCTGCTCCCGTGCGCGTTCATAGCAGATCATGATGTCGCCGAGGTATCCGTCCGCGGAAAGAGAGATCTCCCCCTCCCACGCGGGAAAGGTCAGCACGTCGGTCACGGCGTCGACGTGCCGGAACTCGCGATTCAGCGTTTGGATGCGTTCCGGCGTGTCGATCAGGATCGTCAGATCACCGCTGCGCCCTTCGCTTTCCAGCGCGGCGCCGGCTGCGCGTTCGATGCTTGTCCGCTCTTCGTCGGAAAGCTCGACCGTTTCCGAAAACACGTCAATCATTGTTCCGCTCCCTGTTTCTTGCGTTCTCATGCCGCTCATACGCCTGAATGATGCGCTGTACAAGCTCGTGCCGAACAACGTCCTTATGCGTCAGTTTCACAACGGAGATCCCTTCCACGCCGTCGAGCACGCGGATCGCGTGTACGAGACCGCTCATCTTCTCCTTCGGCAGGTCGATCTGCGTCACGTCGCCGGTCACAACGATCCGGCTGCCCTCACCGAAACGCGTCAGGAACATTTTCATCTGTTCGATCGAGCAGTTCTGCGCCTCGTCGAGAATGATGAACGCGTTGTTCAACGTACGGCCGCGCATGTACGCGAGCGGGGCTACTTCGATCGCGCCGCGCTCCATCAGCTGCTTATAGGTCTCCAGTCCGAAAAACTCCTGCAGCGCATCGTAGAGCGGACGCAGGTACGGGTCGACCTTATTTTGCAGATCGCCGGGCAAAAAGCCGAGCTTTTCGCCTGCTTCGACCGCCGGACGCGTCAGAATGATGCGCTCGACCTCTTTGTTTTTGAACGCAACGACCGCCATAGCGACCGCGAGGTACGTTTTGCCCGTGCCGGCGGGACCGACGCCGAACACAAGCTCGTGTGATTTCAGCGCCTGAATATACCGCTTTTGACCGAGCGTTTTGCACTTGATCTGCTTGCCGCGGTTGGTCAGCGCAACAACGTCGCCCATGATCTCCTTGATCATTTCGGCGTTGCCGTCCTTCGCAATATCGATCGCGTAACGGATGCGTCCGCGGTTGATCGGTTCGCCCTTCCGCTGCATGTCCAGAAGCTTATCGAGGATCGTTTTGCACAGCTGCACCTGTTCCTCGTCTCCTTCGATGGCGATCCCGTCGGAGTGAATGCGGATCTTCACGCCGATCTCCTCTTCAAATATGTTCAGGTTCTCGTCAAATACGCCGAACAGACCGATGGAATCATCCATGGATTCCAGCTCGATCCGTGCAATCGATTTTCCGTGTTCATCCGTCATGCGGTCTTTCCTCCGTTTGTCCGATCAATTCTTCCGCCGTTACAATCACAACGGCGATGCGTTTTCCGTTCCGGTTCTGTATGGTTCCGTAAGTGTTGATGATCGCCGCGTCCTTCGGGATCATCGCGTATGCCTGTTCCCGCGCTTCGATGAGCGCATATTGTTCCGCTTCCTCGTCGGTCAGGATCCGTTCCCGAAAGCCGATCTCCCGCGCGGTCCGGATCCCGATCGAAAACGGCAGAAGTCCGTTTTCGGCAGCAGCGTCAAAGCTCTCGATGCGGTAATGGTCGAACGCGCAGTCCGTGCAAAACAGTTCCGAGTTCCAGAATCGAAGGTAGCGCAGCTGCTCGGTCGATCCCGTTTCATAGCTTTCCCGAACGCGGTCGACAAGCTCGGCTTCCGTGCGGTAATCGACGGCGGCGTACACCGTTCCGTCCGCAGCCGTTTCGGTGCTTTGCTCGTGGTAGAGGACCGTACCTGAGATCAGCACATCCCCCGCCTTGACGCGATCGCCGACCTTCACACGCGCTTGTCCGCGCATCACCCGGATCGACGTAACGATACCGTCGCGGTTCGCAACGATGTCCGAAGGCACGCGGTCCGTTTTCTTCGGCGATTCCGGAGCGGATTCTTTGACGCGGACGGTCAGCAGGATCCCTTCGCGGTCGAGTCCGATCCAGGATGCTCCGTGTACCTGCGCGGAAAGATCGTTTGCGGCGGTGATGAGGATCGGTCCCTCCGGGTAAGCGCCCGGATAGATGCCGCGTTCCTGCAGAAGAGACAGGATCTCCTCCGGATCCGCCTGCTTTGTTTTCTCGATCCGGATGATCCATATGCGAGACGACAGAACCGTGATTGCCGCAAACAGCAGCGCCGTCCCGCCCCACAGGAACGGACGCCGCCAAAGCTTTCTGAGCCCGAACGGCAGACCGCCGCGATCGACGATCCTGATCTTCAGCGGCAGTCCGTGTCTCAGCTTTCTGAGCGAACGGAACCGTTTTGCGGGGATCGTGCACCGGATCGCCGCGTCCCCCGTCTGCCTGACGTCCGAAATGCGGATGCCCGCGTCCGAAAGACGTTTCAAAAATCGCGCGATGCATAATCCTTCAATTTGAATTATAACATACCCGTTCCAAAATTGCCACATCAACTTTTCGCCTCGATCGACAGCGTACGGATCTGTCCGTTGATCTTCACGCACGAACCCGTCAGCGCTTCAAGCTCCATCGAATCGCCGAGAATGCACAGCACGCCCTGCTCCGTGTCGATGCGGATCCTTGTACTTTCAAAGCAAAGGATCCCCAGATGCTGCTCCACAAGGCATTCGTCGCTTCCGTACCATCGCACAAAGAAGCGGTGCGCGTCGAGCTCCTGCGGAAGCTCCGCGGCTTTCAGGATATGCCGTAAAACCTGTCGCTTTCTTTTCATATGAAAGCATATGAATTCTTTGTTCTTTGCATGCCAAAAGCCGCCCTGTTTCGGCGGCTTATGCAGATTCGTTACGGAATGAACGCAGAACGGCACAGCGTATGTGAAGCGGGATCAGATCAGGATCCAGATGAACAGGTGCTCAAGACGGTATTCCTTGACGTCTTCGAGATAGGCAACGAGCGCGTCGACGATCGGATCCTCCTCGGTCGTTTCGGTCAGATACGGTTTCGGAAGCTCGAAGCCTTCGATCAGGCGGTCCGCGTACGGCATCCATTCCTCGTCGAGGTACTGCCGGATGTTCAGCTCATCGCCTTGACGCTCCGCAAGGATCAGCGTGAAGATTTCGTCGTCTTCAACCGACCGTCCCGAGCTGTGCTCCAAAAAGCCGAGCGGCATATCCGGATTCATGGAATTGAGAAGATAGGACAGTCCGTACAGGGAATAGACCGTTTTCTGTTCCATGAGCTTTCCGGCATAGGCTCTGAGCCAGGCGCGAAGCTCCGCGCCGCGGATCAGAAGCACCGAATACTGCGGCAGTTCCGGTTTGAGCGTATACAGATCCCGGTAGGTCAGCGTGCCTTCTTTGATGCCGCCGATCGGAATATACGGGTAAGCGATCGAAATCAGCTCGTTCGGCAGATCGACGTCGTGATAGTCGATCCAGTCTCTGAGCGCAAACAGCTGCATTTCGTGGGTCAGCTCCATCGCGTCCGAGGAAACGAGCGCCTGCGCGTCGAACGCTTCAAACCGTTCTGCAACCGTGCAGACCGCGGCGTCCATCATTGCGGAGATCTTGCTGACATAAGGTTTCATGCTGCGCTGGATCGCCGGATCCGGTTCCGTATGCGAAGCGTCGATCTCGTTCACGGCAACGGCAGGACGTCCCTCGCTGCGCATGGAGACGGAGATCTGCGTTACGGTCTGCGTTCCGCCCGAAAGCGTCACGATCGGGATCTCGGTCCCGTTAGCGTTGCATTCGGATCGCACGCTGCCGAAGCCGACGTGCGAAACGATCACAAGATCGATGCTGTCCGTTTTTTTGATGAGATCGCGCAGGGAATAGGTGTTCGCGCCCTGCGCATCCACATCCGCGCTTCCGCAGTACAGCAGCACCGTATAATCTGAGCGATTCTTGAGCTCCTTGCGCAGCTTCGCATAGGTGGCGATGGGATCCGCCGGTGCGATCTCATCCTCCGATGCGCAAAGATCGGGATCGGTGATGCCGATCACCGCAACCCGCAGCGGGTCCTTCTCCTCCCCCTGCGGCACGTTCAGTATCACATACGGATCGAGATCGTCCCAAAGCGCGCCGGAAGGATCGAATATCGTCGGTTCGCTTTTCAAAAGGTTCGCGCCGAGCACCTTCATCCGACGTTCGTGCATCGCGTTGACCTCTCTGCGGACCGTTCCGGACGGATAGGACAGCGCCTCCTCGCCCAAAAGAACGGCATCATACCGAAGACGCAGGAAAAGCGACGTGATCGGTCCGTAGGCGCGGTCCGTGTTCTCCGGATAGTCGTCCGCGATCGAGCTTCCGAAGATCGAGCCGCCCGCGTCGAACAGGAGCAGGTCCGGATCTGCTTCCCGCAGCGCCTGGATGCACGACGCTGTGCGGATCGCCGTACAGGATGCGTTTTCGTCCGAAGCGGTCGGGTCCCACGCATATCCTTGAAGATCGGATGTAACGAGCATGGAGAACGATTGCGTAACCGGAACGGAGAACTCCGCAGACATCAGCGAACTCAGGATCAACGATGCGTCGCGTTCGGTTATCGTGCCGTCCCCGTCGAAGTCCGCACGCGTCTGCGCTGCCGCATCGAGCATGCGGAACCGGTGCAGGTGCCGGGAAATGCAGCTGGCGTCCTGCGCCGTGACCGCTCCGTCCCCGTCCGCATCGCCGAAAACCGCTTCCTCCGCATACGAGCCGACGCCTGCTGACAGCATCAGCAGAACCGCGAGCAAAAGCAGTATTCCGTTGCGGACCGTATGTTTCATGCGTCCGGCTCCATGCCTATAAATTTACAAAATACAGTATATCCCAAGCGACTTCAAAATGCAAGCAAATCAAAAAGGGCGTCGGAAAACGCCCTTTGTTTCACTGCGGGTTCGTCGAATCCTGTTCGACGGACCGGATCGTCGGATCAATACATGCCGCCCATGCCTGCGCCGCCCATATCCGGCGCTGCGGGTTCGGGCTTCGGGATATCGGCAACGATGCTTTCGGTGGTCAGCACCATTGCCGCGACGGACGCCGCGTTCTGCAGCGCGCTGCGCGTGACCTTCGTCGGGTCCACAATGCCCTTTTCGGTCATCAGCCCGTAGGTATCGGTCGCCGCGTCGTAGCCGTAGCCTTCCGTACCGTTGCGGCGGATATTCTCGATGATGACGGAGCCCTCGACGCCCGCGTTTGCCGCGATCTGACGGATCGGCTCTTCAAGCGCGCGAAGCACGATCTCTGCGCCGGTCTTCTTGTCGCCGGTTTCCTTCTCGGCAAGCGCCTTGACGCGCTTTGCAACGGACAGCAGCGCCACGCCGCCGCCCGGAACGATGCCTTCCTCGACCGCTGCGCGGGTCGCGTTCAAAGCGTCCTCCATACGGAGCTTCGAGTCCTTCATCTCGACCTCGGTCGCCGCGCCGACCGCAATGACGGCTACGCCGCCCGCGAGCTTCGCAAGACGCTCCTGCAGCTTTTCCTTATCGTAATCGGAGGTCGTCTCCTCGATCTGCGCACGGATCGACTTGACGCGCGCCGCGATCTCGTTCGGATCGCCTGCGCCTTCGACGATGACGGTCTTTTCCTTGTCGACCTTGACCTGCTTTGCGCTGCCGAGCATATCCAGCGTGGTCTCCTTAAGATCCATGCCGAGCTCGTCGGAAACGACCTGACCGCCGGTCAGGATCGCGATATCCTGCAGCATCGCCTTGCGTCTGTCGCCGAAGCCCGGCGCCTTGACCGCAACGCAGGTGAACGTGCCGCGGAGCTTGTTGATGACGAGCGTTGCAAGCGCTTCGCCCTCGACGTCCTCCGCGATGATGAGGAGCTTTCTGCCTGCCTGCGCGATCTGCTCGAGCACCGGCAGGATCTCCTGGATGTTGCTGATCTTCTTTTCGGTGATGAGGATATACGGATTGTCGAGCACCGCTTCCATTTTGTCGGTATCGGTCGCCATGTATGCGGAGCAGTAGCCGCGATCGAACTGCATGCCTTCGACGATGTTCAGCTCGGTCTTCATGGTCTTGCTCTCTTCGATGGTGATGACGCCGTCCTTGCCGACCTTTTCCATCGCGTCCGCGATCATCGTGCCGACCGTTTCGTCGCTTGCCGAGATCGCTGCGACCTGTTCGATCGCATGCTTCGAGCCGACCGGAACGGAGAGCTCCTTGAGTCCTTCGACCGCTTCGTTGACCGCCGCTTCGATGCCGCGCCGCACGACCATCGGATTCGCGCCCGCAGCAACGTTTCTGAGCCCTTCACGGACGATCGCCTGTGCAAGAAGCGTCGCCGTCGTGGTACCGTCGCCCGCGACGTCGTTCGTCTTGGTCGCGACTTCCTTGACAAGCTGTGCGCCCATGTTCTCGAACGGGTCCTCAAGCTCGATCTCCTTCGCGATCGTCACGCCGTCGTTCGTAATGAGCGGCGCGCCGAATTTCTTTTCCAGAACGACGTTTCTGCCCTTCGGTCCGAGGGTGATCTTAACGGTGTTTGCAAGCTGATTGAGCCCGCTTTCCAATGCTTTTCTGGCGTCCTCGCCGTATTTCAACTGCTTTGCCATGGTTCTTTCCTCCTGTTATTCCACGATCGCAAGAAGATCGCTCTGCTTGATGACGATGACTTCCTGCCCGTCAAGCTTGACTTCCGTGCCGGCATATTTCTGATAAACGACCTTGTCGCCGACCTTCACAACCATTTCCACGTCCTTTGCGCCGGGACCGACCGCAAGCACTTCCGCCATCTGCGGCTTTTCCTTTGCAGCGCTCGTCAGAAGAATGCCGCCCTTGGTGACCTCTTCCGTTTCGATGTTCCGGATCACAACACGATCGAACAACGGTTTCAACATAATTCTTACCTCCTGCGTATATTTAGCACTCATTCCTTCCGAGTGCTAACCATCGTCCCCTATTATAGTGAGCGCATCTTCGGTTGTCAATCGGGGAAATGCAACGAAGTTGTGAACTCTTGCCGATGCGTCAGATAATACCTTGTTTTGCATAAATATCTCTTGCGCAGAGGGTTCCGAATGAGTATACTCGTATTATGATCAAAACATTCAAAATCGGCGGTATGCACTGCGCCGCCTGTGCCGCTTCCGTGGAACGCGTCACAAAAAAGCTGTCCTGTATCGACAGTGCTCAAGTAAACCTGCTCACCGAAAAGCTGACGGTCCGCGGCGACGAGATCGATGACGCTGCCGTGATCGCCGCCGTGGAACGCATCGGCTTTACCGCCGCGCCGTATGAAGCGGAGATGCGGAAAACCGCCGCTGTGCAGAAGAAGAACGAGCAGAAGCAGCAGCTGACCCGCTTGATCCTGTCCGCCGTTTTTGCGATCCCGCTGATCGTGCTTGCGATGGGACCGATGGTGTTTCACTTGCCGCTTCCCGCCTGGCTTCCGATGCATTCGCTTGCGTATGCGCTCGTGCAGCTTGCCTTGACGATACCGATCCTCATCATCGGACGTGGATTCTTTGTGCGCGGGATGAAAGCGCTGTTTTCCGGCGGCGCAAGCATGGATACGCTGATCGCCGTCGGCGTCGGCACTGCGTTCCTTTATTCTTTATATATGACGATCCGCATGATCTTCGTACACACGGAGGGCATGCTCTATTATGAATCCGCAGGCATGATCCTGACGCTTGTCACGCTCGGAAAGTATTTTGAAAGCCTCTGCATGGCGCGCACCACCCGGGCGATCGAGGAGCTTGAAGCGCTGAAGCCGGAGACGGCGACGGTCGTGATGAAGGACGGTTCAACGAAGATCATCCCGACGGCGGAGCTTCTTTTGAAGGATCGTGTGCTGGTCCGTCCCGGCGAACGCCTGCCTGCGGACGGGATGCTTATCGACGCGCACGCTTCGGTCAACGAATCCATGCTGACCGGCGAAAGCCTTCCGGTCGAAAAGCAGACCGGCGACGCCGTCGCCTGCGGCAGCATTGCGGAAGGCGCAGCGTTCGTATTTGAAGTCACGCATACGGGCGAGGATACCGGTCTCGGGCAGATGATCCGCATGGTCGAAGAAGCGCAGAACGAAAAGGCGCCGATCGCGCGGCTTGCGGACAAGATCAGCCGCTGGTTTGTGCCGGTGATCATCGGCATTGCGCTTGTCGGCGCAATCGTTTGGCTGATCCTCTCGCACAGCGTTGAAACGGCGATCCGCGTCGCCGTCTCCGTGCTCGTCATCGCCTGCCCCTGCGCAATGGGGCTTGCCACGCCCACGGCGATCATGGTCGGCACCGGTCAGGCGGCAAAGTACGGGATTCTGTTCAAAAGCGGCGCGGCGCTCGAAACGCTCAACGGCGTTACGGCGCTTGCCTTCGACAAAACCGGTACGGTCACCGAAGGCAAGCCGATCGTAACCGAGATCCATCCGATCGGCTTGGACGAGGACGCCTTCCTGACGCTCTTTGCGTCCGCGGAAAGCCTCAGCGAACACGTCCTTGCAAAAGCGGTGCAGAACGCCGCGAAGGAACGCGGGCTGAAGCTTCTCCCCGCTTCCGACTATACGGCGATCTCCGGTCTCGGCGCGCGCGCTTCGGTAGACGGAAGAGCGCTTTCCTTCGGCAATCAGGCGTTCGTCGAAACCTGCGGCGCCGTCGTTTCCGATCCGCCCGAAACCGACGCGTCCATCCTCTACCTTGCCGAAAACGGCAGGCTCCTCGGGTATGTTCTCGTTTCCGATACGCTCAGATCCGACAGCATCGAGCTGTTTTCCAAGCTCCGTCAGATGCACAAAAAGACGGTCCTCCTGTCCGGCGACCGAAAAGCGACGGCGGAACGCATCGGAACAATGCTCGGCGCGGACGAGATCCTGTCCGAGATGTTGCCCGACGATAAGCTGAATACGATCGACCGGCTTCGCGCATCCGGCGAAACGGTCGCGATGATCGGCGACGGCGTCAACGACGCGCCTGCGCTCGCAAAAGCGGACCTCGGTTTTGCGGTATCCGACGGAACGGACGTTGCGGTCGAATCCGCCGACGTCATTCTGACCGGCGGCAAGGTCTCAAAGATTATCGACGCGTTCCGCGTGTCAAAGGAGACGATCCGCGTGATCCGGCAGAACCTCTTTTGGGCGCTGTTCTACAATCTGATCTGCGTTCCGTTTGCCCTGTCCTCGCTGATCGAGCCGTGGATGGGCGCGCTTGCGATGAGCTTTTCCTCGGTCACCGTCGTGAGCAATGCATTGAGACTGCGATATGTTTTGAAAAAAGGTGAAAATTTGAAAAAATAATCCTTGCATTGTGGGATTATATGTGTTAAAATGTACTCCGTTCGTATTGGGAAACCGGTCGGGCAAATCTTACAGGGGGTGAAATGCTTTGGCAAACATCAAGTCCGCTATGAAGCGTGCGAAGACTTCCGTTGGTGAAAACCTCAGAAATCGCATGGACAAGTCTGCTCTGAAGACTGCCGTCCGTCGTTTTGATGAAGCGCTGAAGTCCGGTGATCGCGAAGCTATGGAAACCGCTTACCTCGCGGCTGTCAAGACTGTTGACCAGTCCGCCGCAAAGGGCGTTATCCACCAGAACGCAGCCGATCGCAAAAAGGCACAGTTGGCAAAGAAGCGCGCAGCCGCAAACAACTGAACCCCGGTATTCGCATGACACAGCGTCCGAACTCGGACGCTTTTTTTCTTGCAATCTATGTAAACTGCGTATAAAATACTGTTGATAGGAGCAGCTATGGCAACGGACGGATTTACCCTGTACGCCTGCGTACACGAGCTTCGGACGCTTGTCGGCGGAAAGATCGACAAGGTCCAGCAGCCCGACAAGGACATCATCATCCTGCACATCCGCGCGCCGGAAACGGGGCGTGTAAAACTCATGCTCTGCATTCATGCCGAAAACGGACGCATCCAAACGGTCCAGCGGAACTATGAGAATCCCGAAACCGCGCCCGCCTTCTGCATGCTGCTCCGGAAATACCTGGTCGGATGCCGCATCGTTTCGATCGAACAAAAGGGGCTTAACCGCATCGCGGTGTTCTCGCTGTCCGGCAGAAACGAATTGTTCGACGCGGTCGAGCTGCGCCTCGTCGTCGAGCTCATGGGACGTCACGGCAATCTGTTCCTGCTGAACGGCGACGGAACGATCATCGACTGCATGCGGCACTTCGGCATTGCGGAAAACGCCGCGCGCATCTGTCTGCCGAACATCGCGTACTGCGAGCCGCCGGAAACGGAAAAGCTCGATCCCTTTGCCGTATCGCTGCAAAAGATCGAAGCGGCGTGCTGCGGACGAATGCCCGGCAAATGGCTCATCGACACGTTTTCGGGCGTGTCTCGTCTCTGCGCGGAGCAGATCGTGAAAGACGGTACGCCGGAGGATTATATCGCTTCGGAGATCTATGAAGTGTTTACATCGCTGAAGGAGCATCGTTTTGCGCCGTCCGTCATTCCGGGCGTCGGCGTTCTGCCGTTTCGTCCGAAAAACACCGATTCGATCCCCTGCTCCTCCGTCAACGAAGCGCAGGACCTCTTCTACCGCACTCGTGACGAACAGGCGATCCTGACGAAAACAAAGACGTCGCTGCGCGCCGTGCTCGAGCACGCGAAGAAGCGTACCGAGAAGAAGCTCTCCGAATGCATGAAAACGATCGGCGACGAGGAACAGATCGAACGCGACCGGCTTTCGGGCGAGCTGCTGCTCGGCATGCGCGGCGTACCTGCGGGACGCACTTCGGTCATCGCCGCAAACTATTATACCGATCCGCCGGAACAGATCGAGATCCGACTCGACCCGAAGTATTCGACTGCGGAAAACGCACAGCGTTATTTCAAACGCTACCGGAAGAACAAAGCCGCCCGCGCCTATGCGCTTGCGCAGGTCGGCGCGCTCACCGAGGAGCTCGACTACCTCAAGGGACAGCTTCTTAACGTCGCGGCATGCAGTACGCACGAGGAGCTTGCCGAGATCAAAGAAGAGCTGATCCGCGAGCGATATCTTCGCGAACCTGCCGAAAAACGCAGATCATCTTCTTTGGCTGCGAGCCGTCCGCTGCACTATCGCTCGCCCGACGGAACAGACCTTTATGTCGGCAAGAACAATCTGCAGAACGAACGTCTGGTCAGGACCTCCGATCCGAACGCCGTCTGGCTGCACGCAAAGGGCGTGCCGGCTTCGCATGTGATCCTATGCACCGCAGAGCCTTCGCGCGAAACGCTGCATCTTGCCGCCGTGATCGCCGCGTACCACAGCAGCGCTTCCGCTTCCGAGAACGTCCCGGTCGATTATACACAGGTTCGTTATGTGAGAAAGCCCTCCGGAGCTCGTCCGGGGTTTGTCAATTATTTTCATCAGCATACGCTGTACGTCACGCCGTCCTTGGACGAGATCGCGCCGTACCGCGTCGTGGAGGACCAATGAAGCTTTTACTTGCAACCAACAACGCGCATAAGGCGCAGGAGATCCGCGCCATTCTTGCCGACCGTTTTTCGGAGATCGTGACCATGCGCGAAGCCGGGATCGACTTTGAAGTCGAAGAGGACGGCGCGACTTTCCGTGAGAACGCGCTGAAAAAAGCCGTTGAAACACTTGCGTACGTCGGGGATCGCTTCGATGCGGTGCTTGCCGACGACAGCGGGCTTTGCGTCGACGCACTCGACGGCGCGCCGGGCGTATACTCCGCGCGGTTCTCCGGTGAAGGACACAACGACGCCGCCAACAACGCAAAGCTGATCCGGCTTTTGCAGAACGTGCCCGATGAACTTCGCTCCGCGCGGTTCTGCTGCTGCATTGCGCTTGCGCGGCGCGGGCTTGACCCGATCGTCGTGCAGGGCGAAGTGGAAGGCACGATCCTGCACGAAGCACGCGGCGAAAACGGCTTCGGCTACGATCCGTATTTCTTTTATGCGCCGTTCGGAAAGAGCTTTGCCGAACTTTCAAGCGAAGAAAAGAACGCCGTCAGCCACAGAAAACGCGCGCTGACGCTGCTTTCCGAGGCGCTCCATGTCTAAGATCGCCGTCGTCTCCGATTCCCACGGCAGCATCGAAAACCTTGCGTACTTTACGGACCGTCTGAAGGGCGTTGACGCGCTGTGGCATCTCGGCGATCACGCCGAGGACGCCGTGCCGTTGTCCGCATGGCTGAACTGCGGCTGCGTTGCCGTGCGCGGCAACTGCGACCCGTTTTCCGACGCGCCATTAAGTTACACGGTCGAATGGCATCATAAGCGCATCCTGCTTCTGCACGGGCATACCGTCTTCGGCAGACTGCCGCTTCTGTACGCTGCGAAGGAGGCGCGCGCCGACGCGGTGCTGTTCGGACATTCGCACGTTCCTTCGATCGAGACTGTCGAAGGTGTTCTGATGCTGAACCCCGGCTCCCTCTCCCGTCCCCGGACCGCAAAGGGTCCGAGCGTTGCGTTGCTGACGCTGACAGACGAGGCGCTTTCCGCCGAAATCCTGTTTTGCGATCCGCGTTAGTTCTGTTTTATTCACAATTTTTCAACAGTTTTATGCATTGACAAGCAAGGTCAATGCCTTTAAACTGTTACTGTCAATGAATTGATCCGAAAGGTTTTTATAAACATGAAGAGATTTTTCTCACTCGTTCTTTCTGCGCTTTTGGTTTTTGCCGCAGTTCCCTTTGCCGTGCTGCACGGTGCTTCCGCCGATTCGTTCGATACTTCGACGATCTATGAACCTTACTATATTCTGGTCAACGCCGAAACGCCGACGGTCTCCTATCGCGGTATTGAAAAGGAAGCGGACAAGCAGGTCTACCCCGCCAGCACGACGAAGATTCTGACCTGCATCGTTGCGCTCGAAAACGGCAATCTCGACGACATGGTCACCGTCTCCGCAAACGCGGTCAATTTCGGTCGCGGCAATTCCCTGATGGGACTGCAGGAGGGCGATCAGTATTCGCTCCGGGATCTTCTCTACGGCATGATGCTTCCGTCCGGCAACGACGCCGCGATCGCCATCGCAGAACATATCGCCGGCAGCACCGAGGCGTACGCCGAGATGATGAACGCCAAGGCGAGCGAGATCGGTATGACGCATTCGCACTTTATCACGGTCCACGGCAAGCAGAACGACAACCATTATACAACCGTTCGCGATATGGCGCTTCTGACCGCGTACGCGCTGAACACGAGCTCGAAAAGCAAGGAGTTCCGCAAGATCGTCAAGACCGGCGACTATACGACGACGTCCGGTCCGCGTGAGATCCGGCTGACCAACTCAAACCGCATGATCGCCGACATGCTGCCGACCGAAACGCTTCAGAAACCGATCTCCTGTCTGTATGCGGATGCGATCGGCATCAAGACCGGCGACACGACAAAGGCGGGCAAATGTCTGATCGCCGCGGCGGAGCGCGACGGCGTGACGCTGATCGCGGTGCTGTTCGGCGGAACGATCGGCGATCCCGAATACAACGACGGCTGGAACGACGCGCAGAAGGATAAATACAACGTCAAGCGGTTCAACGACGCCGCGGCGCTGTTCGATTACGCGTTTGCAGATATGGTGCACTCTGTTACCTTCGGCGAGCTTGTCGAAAGCGGTCTCAAGAGCACATTTGACGTCACCATTTCCAATGCATCCAAAGATGATTCGCAGGGCGGCGTATTAAAAGCATACGCGGACATTTCCAAAGACGCCGTGATCTCGGTCATGCAGCCGGATCCGAAATCCAAGGTAACCGATCTGAAAATCGAAGCAAATCCGCTGATCACCGTTTCCTATGCCCCGATCGGCGAAGGCTCCGTCATCGGCAGCGTTTCCTATGTATATAATGGCAAAACGCTTATCAGCGGCAATCTGATCGCCGAACGCAGCGTCAAGGAAGGCACCGCGCAGACCGATATCACCACGGTCGAGAACAGTCCGTCGGACAATTCTTCCATGCCGATCACCGGCGAACTGATCGGCGACGCGAATGTTCCGACCCTCAATCCGGACGACGTTCGTCCGATCGGCGAATCCGACGGCGGATGCGGTCTGCCCTCTGAAATGAAATGGCTGCCGATCGTGCTGATCGTGGTGTTCGTCCTTCTGTTGATCATCGTGATCCTCTTCCTCCTCTACCTTCGCGCCGAAGCGAAGCGCAGACGCGCCGCCGCGCGAAAGAGAGCGCGTCAGCGTGCGCGACAGTCCGGCGAATACGCCGACCGCAGATAAGGAGCCGTACATGAAACGCATTGTCCTCTGCCTGCTTCTCTGTATTCTTCTGTTCCCGTTCAAAGGGACCGCCGAAGAACCCGAATCGACAGGATTCGACCTTGAAGCACTTGCAGAGGACACGGTATTTTTGGTCAATCTTTCCGATCCGCACCACGCGATCCTCGGGCTGGAACGCAACGCCGACGAGAAGCGCTATCCCGCAAGCACGACAAAGATCATGACCTGCATCATTGCGCTCGAACAATCCGCGTTTGACGAGCCTGTCAAAATCAGCAAGCGCGCATGCAATCTTTCGGAACGCAATTCCAAAATGGGCGTAAAGCCCGGCGAAACGTACACAATGCTCGACCTCTTATACGGGCTTATGCTGCCCTCCGGCAACGACGCCGCGATCGCGATCGCCGAGCATGTCGGCGGAAGCGTGGACGGCTTTGCAAAGCTCATGAACGCCAAGGCGAAGTCGCTCGGCATGACCGGCACGCATTTTATGAACCCGCACGGTCTGCACCATTCCGAACACTACACCACTGCGCGCGATCTTGCGATTCTGACCGCCTACGCCTTCGAGAACGATACCTTCCGTACGATCGTCGCAACGACAGAACATGAAGCGATCTCAACCGACGGACGCAAGCTGATCCTAAGGAACGCCAACCGTTTGCTGCGCGATATCACCGCCAATACCTATACGCCCTATTCCTGCCTGTACGAATACGCGATCGGCGTGAAGACCGGCGACACGCATCTTGCGGGCAAGTGTCTCGTTGCCGCCGCGCAGAAGGGCGATACCGTGTATCTGCTCGTTCTGCTGCACGGCAAAAATGCGCCGGACGCAGCCACGGGTCGAGAGCGGGACGCATACCTTGCGCAGCGGTTCTATGACGCCGCCGCGCTGTTCGAGTACGCGTTTCAAAACGATACCGTTACGCTCGACACAAACGGGCTGATCCGACGCTGTCTGCCGGAAACCTATGCCGTCGCGCCCGATCCTTCCAGGACGTTTGCGACCGAGATCCTGTACCGTATCGATTGGAACGACGCCGATCGGCTGACGCTGCCGCGCTGGCAGGCGGACCTGTTTGCTCGCGATCCGTTTCCCGAGGAATACCTGTCCTATTCGATCGATACCTATTTTGCGCCGGTCGGCACAAAGGCAGGGACGGTATCCATTCTGTTCAACGGAAAGACCGCCTTCAAGGGCGATCTGATCGCGGAGGACTACACCTATCCCCCGACGCCGGAACCGACCGAAGAACCGCTCTATATCATCACGGACGAAACGCCGGAAGCGACGTCCGAACCCTATGAGATCCTTCCGGAACCGACGCCGGAATGGTTCCCGATCGATCCGGAGCCGCCGAAGCAATCGTTCTTCTCCCGGTTGTTCGGGCTGTTCCGCTGCAGTCCGGACGCTTAGTCGTAAAACGGCAGCCCAAGCGCAAAAAACGTCCGTTTCCCTGCGATGCCGTCGGGCTTGAGCCCGCAGGACCTTTGGAACCTCTTGACGGCGCGTTCCGTTTTTTTACCGAAGATCCCGTCGATCTGTCCCGGGTCAAAGCCCCGTTCCTTCAAAGCGGTCTGCAGTTCTCTGACGTCGTCGCCGCGCATATAGGGCGTTTCCAGCTTGAGCTCGCGCGAAGCGTAAAACGGCGGTCGTCCGTACCGGTCCCATCCGGAAACGCGGCTTTCCACAACGCCGACGTCCCGTCCCTTCGCTTCGATCACGCGATCGCCGTCGATCGCATACCCGACGTGCACCGCGCGTCCCCCGCTCATCCGAAACACCATATCCCCTTCGCGCAGTTCGCTGCGCCGGATCGTTTTGCAGAGCTTTCTGAGCCCGTCGGCGTTCAGGTCGTGATCGATCATATCATGCTTGAGAAAGTAGTATACGCCGAGTCCCGAGCAATCGAACGCCCGCAGCAAGTCGCCGTAGCCCTCGCGGACCTCCTTCTTCCAGTGCGCGATCGCGCGGTCGGCGTTCCGCTTCGTCTTTTCCTTTCTGCGGATCCACGCCTCCGTGATCGTCGGCTTCTTCTGTCCCTGCGCGCCCCACACATAGATGCTGTGATTGCGCACCTGCTCCTTGAGATATTCCGTAAAATCCGATGCTTTCATACAAAAAACCTCCTCTTCATACTATGTGAAGAGGAGGCGAAGCGGTGCAAGCATCACCATTTATTGAACACTTTTTCGGCAAACCCGAGGAAATCGCAAAGACGGATCTCTGTGTAGTCGTCGAGCCGTACCGTACCGGTAAACCGCCCGAACACCTGATGCTGATCGGAGCAGATCACAAGAACGTCGGTCTTTGATGCGCGATCGAGGATCGGCGTAAACACGAGATCGACGCGTCCCGCATCGTCCGTGAAATGCCACGGCGCAAGCAGATCGTCGCTGCCGTCCTGCTTTTTCGGGATACCGAAATCAACGCGTCCGAGCTTATGGGCGATACCGTCAAAGAACAGCATGTTCTCGCTTGCCGCTTTTGTATTGCCGAAGCCGTACCCGAGATTGAATCCGAGCACATGTCCGTCGACCTCTCCCTGCGCAGCGCTCCAGTACCAGGTGTTTTTGTACGTCCAGACGCCTCTGCCCCAATCCAAAAGCCCGAAGGTATCCTTCGGATCGAGCTCCGTCCGATCGTCTCCGACCGAGAAGAAGCCCTTTGCGCGCATGCCGACGATCTTTTGGTTGTAGTAGAAGTGTCCGCGTTTTTCAAACGGAGTGGCGATCACCATGGAATCGCGTGGTTCGTCAAAGAGCAGGATGTCGCAGGAAAACGGCTTGCCGTCGCGGAAGCGATCGATCGAGAACCGAAGCCGCCGCCCTTCTTCCGTGTGCTCGAACGCGCCGGACGCCTGTTTGAGCGTCTTGCGGACGTCGCCTGCCGCGGAGGACGCCGGAAACCCTGTCTTTCCCATCGGCAGCCAGAACATCGGCGAAACGGTCGTTTCCGTGCGCGCTTCAAAGTCGAGCACGGATGCGGACAGAAGTCCCATATAGCCGTTGTCGTCGATCGTCAGCGCGACGCCGAAGCGGTCGTTGGTGATGAGGTAATAATCCCATTCCTTGATTCTCCACTTCGGCGCTTTGATCGTCCTTCTGCCGTACGTTTTCAAAAGCGCCGTTGCAAAGCCGGGCTCATTGAGATCGCCGCGTTCATTGAGAAGCGGACCGGGACCGAATCTGTGCTGTTCCATATGTTTCCTCCGAAACGAATTTGCTTACCAATCGCTGCTCCAGTCCGTACCGCCGGAATCCCAGGAATCGTAAGAGGATGAATCGGACGAGGAATCCGAAGAGCTGCTGATCGACTCCCATGTATCGGAATCCTTGAAGTCGGTTACGCCCCAATCGGAATCGAAATCTTTGCCGGCGTAATAATCGGTATAGCTGTCGCCGTAGCCCGGATTGCCCGAGTACCAGTTCGATGTTCCGATATCGGAGTAATACCAGCTGTTCCCGTAATGATACCAGGTTACGGAAGGATCGCTCGAAAACCGGTAGTACCCGTCGTTTTTATGATTCGAGCAGTTTTTGAAGATCATGACGAATACCATGATCCCGATGATCGCGAAGACTGCATATTTCAGGATCCCCGAAGCGCTGCTCTTCTTCGGAGCGGTATACGAAGACCGAGTTGTATTCTCCGCCGGCTTCCCATCCGGATAGATGCCGCGGTTGTGACATTCCGAAAGCAGTTTTTGGAACAGCTCGTTGACCGCATACGCTTCGTCCGGACCCAGATAGCGGATCGCGCGGGTGCCGTTGTATTTATTTTTATAAACGATATAGCGGTCGCCGTCCTGATAGATGCCGAACGCTCTGGGTTCTTTGAAATCCTCGCCGATGAAGAACCGCATTCTGAGAAGCGGCATGCCGCGTTCGGCGCAGTATTCCTTTAATTCTTCGATCGTCTTCGGATGAAAGATCTGCCGTTTTGTGTCCTCTGTGTAGTTTTCATTGACTGCGCCGCAATGCGAACAGGTCTTTTCGTCGCTTCTGACGGTACCGTCGCAATACGGACATTTGCTTGTTGATGCCATAGTATCCCCTCTGTGAAAAATTATCTGATCCCAAAACCGGATGGATCTCTCTTACTTGAGAACGCCGTTGACCCGGCATTCATACATCAGCTTCAGATAGAGCTCCTCTACCGCGTGCGCTTCATCCGGTCCGTCGTACCGGATCGCGCGGGTTCCGTCCGATTTGTTTTTATACACGATGAAACGATCGCCTTCTCTGTAGATACCGTACGCTCTCGGCTGCCTGTAATTCTCACCGACAAAAAAGCGCATCTCCATCAGCGGTATTCTGCGCTGCGCGCAATAGTCCTTCATTTCATCGATCGTCCTCGGCAAAAGTGCATGCCGAGGCGCTCTGTCGACGTAGTTTGCATTGGATGCGCCGCAGTGCGGACAATTGAGATCGGCGCTGCTGACGATGCCGCCGCAGTACTGGCATTTGCTGTTTGACGCCATATGATATCCCTTTTCCGATAAAATGATATAAGGAGGGCGTTTCCGCCCTCCTCATGTATCTTATTTCAGGCTTTCCGCGATCGCGACCGCAACGGCGACCGTCGCGCCGACCATCGGGTTGTTGCCCATGCCGATGAGACCCATCATTTCGACGTGCGCCGGAACGGAGCTCGAACCCGCGAACTGCGCGTCGCTGTGCATTCTGCCCATCGTGTCCGTCATGCCGTAGGATGCGGGACCCGCCGCCATGTTGTCCGGATGGAGCGTTCTGCCCGTGCCGCCGCCGGACGCCACGGAGAAGTACTTCTTGCCGTTTTCAACGCACCATTTCTTATAGGTGCCCGCGACCGGATGCTGGAAGCGCGTCGGGTTCGTGGAGTTGCCCGTGATGGAAACGTCGACGTTCTCGTGGCGCATGATCGCAACGCCTTCGTTGACGTCGTCCGCGCCGTAGCAGCGGACCTTTGCGCGCTCGCCGTCGGAGAACGGCTTCGTGTAAACGATCTTGAGATCGCCGGTGTAGTAATCATACTCCGTCTCCACATAGGTGAAGCCGTTGATGCGGGAGATGATGTACGCCGCGTCCTTGCCGAGACCGTTCAGGATGACCTGCAGCGGCTTTGTGCGGACCTTGTTCGCGGTACGCGCAATGCCGATCGCGCCTTCCGCCGCCGCAAAGGATTCGTGACCCGCAAGGAACGCGAAGCAGCTCGTTTCTTCACGGAGCAGCATTGCGCCGAGGTTTCCGTGACCGAGACCCACCTTGCGCTGATCCGCAACGGAGCCCGGGATGCAGAACGACTGGAGTCCGATGCCGATCGCTTCGGCCGCTTCCGCCGCGTTTTTAACGCCCTTCTGGTACGCGATCGCCGCGCCGACGGTGTATGCCCAGCCGGCGTTTTCAAACGCGATCGGCTGAATGCCCTTGACGATGCCGTACGGATCGACGCCGTGCGCGTCGCAGATCGCCTTTGCTTCTTCGAGATCCTTGATGCCGTATTCGTTCAGCACCTTCGTGATCTTGTCGATTCTTCTTTCATAACCTTCAAACGTAATCATAGGGCACCTCCGTTATTCCTTGCGCGGGTCAATGACCTTGGCGGCGGTCGCGAACCGTCCGTAGGTCCCGATGTTCTTCTCGAACGCTTCCTTGGGATCCATGCCCTTCTTGATCGCGTCCATCATCTTGCCGAGGCTGACGAACTGATAGCCGATGATCTCGCCCTCTTCGTCGAGACCGATCTTCAAAACGTAGCCCTCTGCCATTTCCAGGTACCGCGGACCTTTCGCCTTCGTGCCGTACATCGTGCCGATCTGCGAACGAAGTCCTTTGCCGAGGTCTTCAAGACCTGCGCCGATCGTCAGACCGTCGTCCGAGAACGCGCTCTGGCTTCTGCCGTAAACGATCTGCAGGAACAGCTCGCGCATTGCCGTGTTGATCGCGTCGCACACGAGGTCGGAGTTCAACGCTTCGAGGATCGTCTTTCCGGGGAGGATCTCCGCCGCCATTGCCGCGGAGTGCGTCATGCCGGAGCATCCGAGCGTTTCAACGAGCGCTTCTTCGATGACGCCTTCCTTGATGTTCAGCGTGAGCTTGCAGGCGCCCTGCTGCGGTGCGCACCAGCCGATGCCGTGCGTCAGACCGCTGATGTCCTTGATCTCCTTTGCTTTGACCCATTTGCCCTCCTCGGGAATCGGAGCGGGCTCATGCTTCGCGCCTTTTTTGACGCATACCATTTCTTCCACGTCGCGGGAATACTGCATGTATGTTTTTCCTCCTTTTTCTTTCGGGCGCGAAAATACGCAATCCCGGATTATGAAAATAGTTTATCATACGATTTTGTTCTTCGCAAGACGGGAATTGTATGTTATAATATATTCGGAGGTGAAAAACCCACAGATGTTTTGGATGATTCTGTTCGGATCGCTGTTCCTCTGCGTGTCCGTCCTGCATCTTGTCGCCTGTTACCGCAGAATGCCGAAGCTGCGCGGCGTTACAAAGGTGCTTCTGATGCCGCTCCTTTGCGCCGTCTATCTTTTCGGCGCGCCGGAGATCCGGCTGCTCGTCGTCTGCGCGCTTGCATTCGGATGGCTCGGCGATATTTTTCTGCTGTTCAAAAACGGACGGATCTTGATGCTGCTCGGGATCTGCTCGTTTGCGATCGGTCATGTCTTTTACATCGGCGCAATGCTGTCCGCGCATCCATCGCCGCACATTCTGATGCTGATCCCGCTGGCGCTCTGTGCGGTCTGGCTGTTCTTCGTTTATAAGAAGCTGATCCCGTACGCGCCGAAATCGCTGCGAAAGCCCGGCTTTCTCTATGCGCTGCTGCTCTCCTGGACCGGTCTGTCCGCGCTGTATCTGCTGCTTGTGACGCAGAGGATCCCGTATCTCATCGCATTCGTCGGCGGACTGTTCTTTATGCTCAGCGACACGCTGCTGACCGGACAGCAGTACCGGAAGGAATTGAAGCACGGAAACTTTTATGTCATGTCCACATACATCATCGCGCAAAGTCTGCTTGTTCTCGGACTTGCGCTCACAGGAGGAAACTGATATGGAACTTGCCGCATTGATCCTTTCCGGCGTCACGCTGGTCGTGATGCTTGTGATCCTCATCGTACTTCTGCTCAACAGCCGCAAGGACGGCTCCTCCGAGCTTCGCATGGAGCTCAGCAACTCTCTGCAGGCATTCGGCAAAACGATCTCGGACAACCAGCGTACCGCGTCTGAATCGCAGGACAAGCGTCTTTCCGCCATGGAGCAGAACAACGCGCTGGACTTTGAACGCCTCCGCAAGTCGCAGGAGGACCGCATCAGCTCGCTGGAGCGTTCAAACGAGGAAAAGCTCGAGCTTCTCCGCCGCTCGCAGGAGGAGCGCATCGGCTCTCTTGAACAGAACAACGAGCAGAAGCTTGAAGCGATCCGTCAGACGATGGAGCGCCGGCTCTCTTCGATCCAGACCGAAAACGCTGAAAAGCTTGAAAAAATGCAGAAGGTCGTCGACGAAAAGCTCGAAAAGACGCTCGAAAGCCGCATCTCGGAATCGTTCAAGGTCGTGTCCACGCAGCTCGAGCAGGTCTACAAGGGACTTGGCGAGATGCAGGCGGTCGCTGCCGGCGTCACCGATCTCAAAAAGGTCCTGTCGAACGTCAAAACGCGCGGTATCCTCGGCGAAGCGCAGCTAAGCGCCATCCTTTCCGAGATCCTCTCCCCCGAGCAGTACGAGGTCGATATCGCCACAAAGCCCGGCTCCAAGGATCGCGTGGAGTTTGCGATCCGTCTGCCCGGCGACGGCGAAACGCCGGTCTATCTGCCGATCGACGCCAAGTTCCCCGGCGAGACGTTTTCGCAGCTGCAGGACGCGTATGAAAGCGGCGACGCCGAGCGCGTCACGGCGGCGGCAAAGATGCTGGAGATCCGGCTGAAAGCCGAAGCGAAGGATATCCGCGACAAGTACATCGACCCGCCGCATACGACCGATTTCGGCATCCTCTTCCTGCCTTTTGAGGGACTTTACGCCGAGGCGGTCAACCGCGGCTTTATCGAAGAGCTGCAGCGGACCTACCGTATCAACGTGACCGGTCCGTCCACGATGGCGGCGTTTCTGAACTCCCTGCAGATGGGATTCCGCACGCTCGCGATCCAAAAGCGTTCAAGCGAGGTCTGGCAGGTCTTAGGCGCGGTCAAGACCGAGTTCGAGAAGTTCGGCGACATTCTCGACCGTTCGCAGCAGAAGCTAAGGCAAGTCAACGACGATCTCGACACACTGATCGGCACGCGCACCCGCGCGATCAACCGCAAGCTCAAGGACGTCGAAAAGCTCGATTCCTTCGATTCCGGCAAGCTGCTGGACTCCTGATCCCAACGCAACAGCAGGTTGCTTGTACGCCGCACGGATTTGCATTACAATGCAATCAGAAAACGGACGGGAGGTGCCCCCATGGAAACCAAGGATGTCATTTATTCGCTCCGGACCGGGAATGGTCTTTCGCAGGATGAGCTTGCCGAAAAGGTCTTTGTCACGCGGCAGGCGGTGTCGCGCTGGGAGAACGGCGAAACGGTGCCGAATACGGAAACGCTGAAACTGCTTTCGAAGCTGTTCGATGTATCCATCAATACGCTGCTCGGCTCCCCGCAAAAGCTGTTCTGCCAGTGCTGCGGCATGCCGTTGGAGGACAAGATCATCGGCAAGGACAAGGACGGCACGCCGAATGAATCGTATTGCAAGTGGTGCTATGCAGACGGTACATACATGTACAGCAATATGGACGAGCTGATCAACGTATGCATCCCGCATATGGTCAGCGAATCCTTTTCCGAAGAACAGGCACGCGCCTATCTGAAACAGATGCTGCCGCAGCTGGATTACTGGAAGCGCTACGAGGAGTTGAGCGACAACGGACAGTTTGAAGCGTTCAAGCAGCAGCTCATACGAGAGATCAACGATCTGCATATCGAAGGCATGCCGAAGGTCGAAACGCTCAATGCGCTTGTCGGAAGCTACGTGAATCTCGCCTATCCGCTTCCGAGCGGCGTCAGCGTCAGGTTTCTGAACGACGGTACAACGTATCTCGGCAACCAGCTCGCATCCGAATTCCGCGGAGACCGGTGTTTCGGCGTGCTTGCCAACATGGATTTCATTCTGGTCTGCACCTACGAAGCGGAGGGCAAAAACCCTGAGCTGGTGCTGTATAAGAAGCGCTGACGTGTGTTTTTCAAAGCAAAAGACCGGGCTGTTCGCCCGATCTTTTTTGCTTATTCCTTCGCGTATTTCTCAAACCAGTTTGTGATTTCGGTCAGTCTGCGGATCCGATGCAGCGGCTTTCCGGAGCGGGAAAGCTCGTGGTTTTCGCCGTGGAATACGCAGATGCGCGCGGGGATGCCGCGATCGACCAAAGCGGCGTACATCTGCAGCCCCTGATCGAGCGGGCAGCGATAGTCCTCGTCTGAATGGATGAACAGCGTCGGCGTTTTGACGTTCTTCGCGTATTTCAACGGGCTGTGCTCCCAAAGCTTGTCGTGGTCGGTATAGAAGTCCGCCCGGTTCTGATCGCCGACGAAGTAGTAGCCGATGTCGGAAAGCCCGTTGAAGCTCAGCCAGTTCGAGATCGACCGCTGCGACGCGCACGCACAGAAGCGGTCCGTATGCCCGATGATCCAGTTCGTCATAAAGCCGCCGTAGCTGCCGCCCGTTTCGCATACACGGTTCGGATCGATCGCGGGATAGCGGCGCAGCACCTCGTCCGCAAAATCCATGAGGTTTTGATAATCCGTCTCGCCGTAGTGTCCCATGATGTCCGCAAAGGCGTCTCCCCTGCCGTCCGAGCCCTTCGGATTGCAGAAGAACACAAAGTAGCCCATGCCTGCCCAAAGCTGCATCTCGTGATAGAACACCGTTCCGTAAACCGTCTTTGGTCCGCCGTGGATATCGAATACCGCGGGATATTTCTTGCTCGGATCGTAATCCTTCGGCTTCAGCACCCATCCGTCGATTTTCCAGCCTTCGCTTTCCACCGAGACCGGCTCGCACGTTGCGACGTACTTGTCTTTGAACGCGTCGTCATTGAAATGCGACAGCTTTTTGAGTTCGCCCGTCTTCAGATTCTTTGCGTAAAGCTCCTGTAAGCTGCCCTCGTACAGCGCAATAAACAGCGCTTCTTCATTGTCCGGATGGATCGCCACAGCGTCGATGGATCCGATTTCCGTTGCGACCGGCACATTGTTCCCCGCAAGGTCCAAAGCGTACAAATGCGAGCTCTCAAAGCGCGTGGTGATGTAATAAAGCCGATCGTTCGTGCCGATCATGCTCTCCCCGCCGCCGTACCGCACGTCGCTGCCAACCGAGTTCCAAAGGCTCTCGGTGTTCTCGTACAGCAGGGAAAGCTCGCCGGTCTCGCGGTCGACGGTATAGAAATCGACGTTCTCGTTCAAGCCGATATCCTTGCCCTCCGTTGCCGTCATCAAAAGCGTTTCACCGACCGCCTTGAGGCGCTCGGTGTACAGTCCTTCATACGCTTTCAGGAACCGGACCTCGCCGGATTCGCCGTCCAGTACATACAGCTTCGGGTGCGTGAGATCCCGCCGCGCGGTATAGTTGTCGCCGAGAAAATAAACCGAATCGCCGATCGTTTCGATCGAATCGACCGAGAAGAACGGTTCAGTCACGCGTTTGATCTCCTTTGCGTCCGCCGAAACAAGGAACAGCGCCGTCCGGCTCTTGTTGATGATCCCGCCGCCGTTGAACCAGTACGGAAGCTCGTCGAATACCTCGTAGTCCGCATCGTCGGCGTAGCACTTTTCGACCTTTTCGCGATCCTCCCTGTTCATGGAATAATAGTCGGGATGGTTCGCGTCGATCGTGCCGAGCACGGCATAGGCGCCGTTTGGAAGCTTTCGGATCCACGTCGCCGCAAACGGCAGCGTGAACGCATGCAGCGCTTCGCCGCCGGACAGGCGCAGACGGTAAAAGGCGGTAAACTGCTCCTTCTTTTCCGCGCGTTTCTTTTCGTCCGCGGAGCGGATCGCGGGAAACAGGATCGTATCCTCGTCCTCCCAGAAATACCGTGCCTCCTTGCCGAGATCGGTCAGCTGTCTCATTTCGCCGTCATACAGCCAGAGACGGCTTTCATAGCAATTCTCTTCTTCATTGCAGTTCGATACGACGAACGCGGCGCGCTTGCCGTCCGGGGCGTATTTGACGTTTGACAGGAATTTGTAATCCAGAAAATCCTTGATGCCGATCGGTTCCATAGCAGTCCTCCTCATATTCTGTATCTTTATTGTAGCGGGTTTCGACGGTATTTGCAAGAAAAAGAAAAGAACGGCGTTTTGCCGTTCTCAAGGATTCGTTCATTCGATCGGACTTTCGGAAAGCAGCATCGACAGCGACAGATACACGCCGGCAAGCATATCGGCTCCGCCGCCCAAAGGCAGCGCCGCAATGCGGTTTGCGGCGGATACAAGCACCGAATACGGCGCGTCGGAAAGGACGTTCCGCACAAGCACATACAGGTCCTCGGAAACGAGCCCTTCCCCGCTCTGCAGCAGGAAAGCGCCCGAAAGCTCGGTCGTGTGCGCGGCAGCGGCGCTTGCAAGCGCGCGCGTCATTTCAAGCACGCGATTAAAGCTTCTGCCGAGCGCGGCGGACAGCGCGGCGTACCCTGCGATATACCCGCACAGGAGCCGGTCTGCGGACGGGATCAGTCCCGCGCCGATGCCGGCGAACATGGACGTCGCCGCAAAGCAGGCTTCGGGATCCTGGTCGCGGAACGCGGCATGCAGCTTCGGAAGCAGCGGTTTCAAAGTTTCCGAATATTCGTTGGGCTTTGCTTCCGTAACAAGCGGGCTGAGATCGTCCGTTTTCGCGTTCGTCTCAATCACATGCAGGATGTGCCGGAGCCGGATGTCGTAATCGTTCGGCAGAAACACCGCTTTGATCGTATCGAGCGAAAGATCGTAATCGGTGGACTGCGAAAGGTCCAGAATCAGCTCGCAGTCCGGGATCTCGATCCGTTCGTTGCCCATCAGAACGTGCATACCTTCTTCGATCTCATAGCGCGTAAAAGGCTTTACGGAAGAGACGATCGCCGAAAATGGCGAAAGGCTGTGCGCATTGGAAAGGATGGAGATCATGCCGATCGAGGTGTTGCAGTAGATCGCGTCCGGATAGACGGCGTGCACCGTGCCGTCGTATGTTCCCATGCGAAGGTAGGTATGCAGACGTTTGCAGATTTTTCTTGCGGTTTCGGTCATATTCTTGCTCTCTTGATTCCCGGAAATTCACGCATATACAGCATGTATGATATCATATTTTACTGCGCACAAAAAGATTTGTAAAGATTTTACAGGCGTTCTGACGCCGTCGGATTATGAATAGAATGTAAATTTATTCACATAACGTGTCGAATACGAAAAAAAGAAGCCGGTTTTCGGCTTCCTTTCGGTTCGTTCGGGAATTACTCCTCCGGATCCTTTTCCGGAATGTGCAGTTCGATCGGCTCGTTGCAGTTCGGGCAAATGAGACCGTCCGGCGTGTCGAGCATGTCCTGATCAAAGTAGATGGTCTCGCCGCAGTTCGGGCATACGATCTCAAAGAAATCGTCTTCGTCGAACTCCTCTTCGTCCTCATCCTCGTCCTCGTCGCCGTACAGGAAATCGTCGTACTCGTCAAGGTTTTCAAAGATCTCCTCTACGCTGTCGTCGAGGTCTGCAAGCGCGTCCTCATGATCCGACACTTCTTCCGCAATGACGTCGAGCGTATCAATGATCGCCGTAAAGATCTTTGCGTACTTGTCGTCATGGATGTTCAGACCTTCCATCAGTCCGTCCAGATATGCGACTTTCTCAGAAATTCTGCTCATGCTGCACCTCCGAATAATCGTTATTGTGTGTTAAACGCGGGACATGTATTCGCCGGTTCTCGTGTCGATGCGGATCACGTCGCCTTCGTTGACGAACAGCGGGACCGCAATGTGGTAGCCGGTCTCAACGACCGCGGGCTTGGTCGTGCCGGTCGCGGTGTCGCCCTTGAAGCCGGGCTCGGTCTCGGTAACCTTGAGCTCGACGAAGTTCGGCGCTTCGACGGAGAACGCGTTGCCCTTGTAGAAGCGCATCTTGACCTGATCGTTCTCCTTGATGAAGTCGATCGCGTCCTCGACCTGCTCGAAGTTCAGCGGGATCTGCTCGTAGGTCTCGATGTCCATGAAGTAGTAAAGCTCGCCGTCGGAATACAGGTATTCCATGTCCTTGGTTTCGATGTGTGCCAGCGGGTACTTGTCCGTCGGGCTGAAGGTGCGCTCCAGCACCGCGCCGGTCATCACGTTCTTGAGCCTGGTGCGCACAAATGCCGCGCCCTTGCCCGGTTTTACATGCTGAAAGTCGGAAATCGACCAAACAACGCCGTCGATCTCAACCGTTACGCCCTTGCGGAAATCGCCTGCCATGATCATAAGTATGTCCTCCCAATTTGATTCGTTGTTTTGTTAAATATGCTGCAGCTCTTTGGTTGCATGCGCAAAGTTCAGCTTGCCGTCCTTGGTGACCACACAGCAGTCCTCGATACGGACGCCGAATTTGTCTTCGATGTAGATGCCGGGCTCGACCGTGATCGTCATGCCCTCGGTAAAGACCGTGTCGCCGGTGACCGACGCCCGCGGCTCCTCGTGGATCAAAAGTCCGAAGCCGTGACCCAGGGAATGCCCGAAGCATTCGCCGTAGCCCTTTTCGGTGATGTAATCACGCGCGATCGCGTCGAGCTCCTTGCCGGTGATACCCGGTTTCAGCGCGTCGAGCGCGCGGGTCTGCGCCTCAAGCACGATGTTGTAGATCTCCTCCGCGAACGGATCGACCTTGCCCACCGCAAAGGTGCGCGTCATGTCGGAATGATAGCCGTTATAGAGACAGCCGAAATCGACGACGACCAGATCGCCTTCCTGCAGTTTTCTCTCACCCGGTACCGCGTGGCACATCGCGCCGTTCGGACCGGAGCCGATGATCGTTTCAAACGACGGACCCTCGCTGCCGAGCTTCGCGCAGATGTATTCGAGCTCTGCGGCAACGCGGCGTTCGGTCATGCCGGGCTTGACGACCTTCAGAAGCTCCTTAAATGCCTCGTCCGCCATGGACTGCGCCTTCTGAAGATTCTCGATCTCGTCGGCGGTCTTGACGATGCGCAGAAGCGAAAGCTCTTTTGCAAACGGCACCATCTCTGCGCCGAACTTCGAGAACGCTTCATAGCCCGCATAGCTTACATAATCCTCTTCAAAGCCCATGCGCCTGACGTTTTCGGAAGCAATGATCTCCTTGAGCTTTTCGTTGTGCGCCGCGCCTGCGACCTCGAAGATCTCGCAGCAGTCGCCGGACTGCGCCTTTGCCTGAATGGTGTAGCGGAAGTCGGTCAAAAGCGCTGCACGGTTTTTGGTGATCAGGACGCTTGCGTCCTCACTGGTGAAGCCGGAAAAATAGCGGATCGCAGTCACGGATTTCAGAAGTACCGCGTCCAGTTCCGCACGTTCCATTTCGGCACGAAGCCGCATGATACGATCGTTCATATACCCCTCCGTTCATGTCTATAACGTAGATATTATAGCCGATTCCCCGCCTCTTTGCAAGCCCCGAACGAAAAAAACTGCTTCCTACAGAAAGAAAGCAGTACGGAACCGTTTGTTTTCAGGTATTCATCCGCCCCGTGTTCGTGCCGAACGTATCATCCGGAACGTGAACGGGTCGCCACGTGCAGCCGATCGGCTGTTTCTGCGGCGCTGTCGTTAGGGCAGTTTCATTGCCGCGCTGATTTTATCTCACATTCTTGAGTGAGAACAATGCCGTAACCAGAATATTGGCGAATCCCATAAACCAAATCATACCGGACAAACATGCCAAAATAATGGTCATGCTTTGACTTTTTGCAACTTTCAGACCCGGTATCATCCATGGATAGTATAACGTTATCAGACTAAAGGGTCTGTACGTGATATCCTCCTGATCATTCGTACCTTTGCGCTTGTCAATAAAATACAGCACAAGGTTGGACAACAATGTCGCCAGATAAACGAGGAGGATCACTTTTTCAGCCAGGGTTAACGGCCAATACGGAATCGGCGTATACTTGTTCGAAATCATCCATATGTGAAAACGGATAAACCGGTTCATCATCATTGCAAAGACCAGATAAAAGCGTACATACCGCAAGGACATATGCCGGACAAACGCCCGCGGCAGGCTTTTACTGTGACGAATCCATGAAACGAGAATCCATATCGCAGTGACGACATTGCAGATGCATACAAAAATAATCAAAAAGACCATTTTCTTTAACTCCATATGCCTTTATGTCTCCGTTTTCAATATGTTTTTATTCCGCGCGGCTGTCCTCTTGTTTACCGCTTCAAAAAACTCCGGTGCAATACCGGGACGTTTTACGTATTCATCCTTCGGGTCAGTGTTTCATAGGTCTGCTCAAGCACGGGAACAGGTCGCCACGCGCAGCCGACCGGCACGCCGGGGCGGTTGTCGCCGTGGAAATCGCTGCCGCAGGTGACCATCAGCCGATACTGCCGCGCGATCGAAACGTACATTTCCGTCTGCCGCGGCGTGGACGTCGGATAATAGGCTTCAAGCCCCATCAGTCCGAGATCACAGAGCTCGCGGATCAGTCCGTGCGGATTGTCGCGAATGTGGCACGGATGCGCCAGGATCGGAAGCCCGTCCGCGATATGGATGATGTCGATCACCTGCTGCGGCGTAAAGCGCGGTTCGGTATAATAGCCCGGCATGCCGGGGCGCAGGTATTTCGCAAACGCGTCGCGGACGTCGTTTGCGTAGCCGCCCTTGATGAGACCGTGCGCGATATGCAGCTTGGTCGTCACGGATTCCGGACGGTTGACCAGCGGCTGAATATCGTAGCCCGCTTCCTTGAGCTTGCCGTAGATGATCTTGTTGCGGCGCTCGCGGCGTTCACGCGCGATCTCGAGCGCACGCAGAAGCGTCGGGTTGTTCGGGTCAACGTCAAGCCCGATGATATGCAGCTCGTGCCGCCACTCGTTGTCCATTTCGACGGCGGGCAGCACGGGAACGCCGTATTCCTTCCCAGCTTCGAGCGCTTCCTTCACGCCCATGATGTTGTCATGGTCCGTCAGAGCAAGCAGCTTGATCCTGCTTTGCGCAGCCATGCGAACGATCTCCGTCGGCGTTGCGGTGCCGTCGGAGACGCAGCTGTGCGTATGCAGATCAAAGCGGTTCTCTTCCATCGGGTGTTATGCTTCGGGTTCCTGTTTCGGTTCTTCCGTGTTCTGTTCTTCGGTCTCGGGCTTTGCCATGACCTCGTCCATATCCTGACCTTCATATACGGCTACGAACTGTTCGCCTGTCACGCGCTCGTATTTGAGCAGCAGCTTTGCGCAGGCTTCAAGCCCGTCGCGGTGCTCGGTCAGGATCTTTTCGGCGCGCTCGTACTGTCCTTCGAGGATCATGCGGATCTCGGCGTCGATCTTGGCGGAAAGCGCTTCGGAATAGTTCTTGGCGTGTCCCCAGTCCTTCGCGATGAAGACCTCGGTATCGCCGCCCAGGAAGACGGGACCGACCGCGTCGGACATGCCGTACTCCTCGACCATCTTGCGCGCATGCGCCGTCGCCTGTTTGAGGTCCTGCACGGCGCCGGTCGAAACGTCGGTAAAGACGATCTTTTCGGCAACTCTGCCGCCCATCGACATGCAGATCTCGTCGAGCATGTGCGATTTCAGCGTATAGTGGATGTCCTCCTTCGGAAGCATCATCGTATAGCCGCCTGCCCAGCCGCGGGCAATGATCGAGACCTCGTGCAGATCGTCGCAGTTTTCGAGCTCGTGCGCGAGGATCGCGTGTCCGCACTCGTGATACGCCGTGATCGCCTTGTCCTTTTCGGTGACGACGCGGCTCTTCTTTTCGGGACCCATCTGGACGCGGGTGACCGCCTCTTCAAGGTCCGCCTGCGTGATCTCTCTGCGGTGATCGCGCGTGCAGAGGATCGCCGCCTCGTTCAGAATGTTTTCAAGATCCGCGCCGGTGAAGTACGGCGTACGTCTTGCCAGCGTTTTCAGGCTGACGTCCTTTGCAAAATGCTTGTTGCGCGCGTGGACGAGAAGGATCTCCTCCCTGCCCTTGACGTCGGGATATCCGACGGTGATCCTGCGGTCGAACCGTCCCGGACGCAGCAGCGCCGGGTCGAGGATATCCGCGCGGTTCGTCGCCGCCATCACGATAATGCCTTCGTTCGTCGCAAAGCCGTCCATTTCGACAAGCAGCTGATTCAGCGTCTGCTCGCGTTCGTCGTGTCCGCCGCCCAGACCCGCGCCGCGCTGACGACCGACCGCGTCGATCTCGTCGATAAAGACGATCGCGGGAGCGCTGCGCTTTGCCGTCTCGAACAGATCGCGTACGCGCGATGCGCCGACGCCGACGAACATCTCCACGAAGTCCGAACCGGAGATCGAAAAGAACGGTACACCCGCTTCGCCCGCGACGGCCTTCGCCATCAGCGTTTTACCGGTGCCCGGAGGTCCGACGAGCAGTACGCCCTTCGGAATGCGCGCGCCGTTTTCGGTGAAGCGCTTGTGATCGCGCAGAAAGTCCACGACTTCCTTGAGCTCTTCCTTTTCTTCGACAAGACCGGCGACGTCCCTGAACGTGACCTTATCCTTCGACGGATCGTTGAGATGCGCGCGCGATTTCGAGAAGTTCATCACCTGTCTGCCTTCGCCGCGCTGCCGGTAGATCATGAATACCAGGAAGCCGCCGAACAGCAGGATCGGCGCGAACTGGATCGCAATGTACCACCAGGGAACACTTTCCTGCAGCGCGCTCTGCATCACAAAGCCGTAATCGGCCGATGTGACCTTTTCGACATCGATCCCCTTCTGCTCCGCGACCAGATTCGCCATATACCTGGCAAACAGATCGTTGTCAAGATACATGACATGATCCGCCTTCTGCGGAAGCTTCGTCGCGTCGAGCTCGTTGGAGGTCAGCATCACATAATAGGTGTCGCCGTCAATGACCTCGTAAACCGCCTTGATCTTGTTCTGCTTGTACAGATCGGCGAACTCGGCAAATTTGATCTCCTTCGGTTGATTGGAAGAGCAGCCGTTGGTGACCATAAAGATCAGAAGCATGAGGATCGCCGCCCAGACGACCATCGTGATGATGCGGCGTCCGGTCATCCCCTGCTTTCCCGGTTCATTGCTTTTGGGATTGTTGTTCGGATTGAATTCCAATGTGTCCTCCGTTCAGGGGTCTTGCCCCGGTTCCCGAAGATCAGCTGTAGATCTCGGGCTTTAAGATACCCACATAGGGCAGGTTGCGGTATTTCTGCTTGTAGTCGAGACCGTAGCCGACGACAAACTTGTTCGGGATCACAAAGCCGCAGTAATCCGGCGTGATCTCGCATTCCCGGCGTTCGGGCTTGTCGAGGAAGCAGCAGGTGCGGATCGACGCGGGCTGACGTTCCCAGAGCAGGCGCGTCATGTAGGAAAGCGTCAAGCCGCTGTCCATGATATCCTCGGCGATGAGAACATGCTTGCCCGTAATGCTCGAATCCATGTCCTTGGTGATGCGGACAATGCCGCTGGTCTTCTGCGCGTCGCCGTAGCTCGAAATCGCCATGAAGTCCATCTTGGCGTGTACCGTGATCGCGCGGATCAGGTCTGCGAAGAAGATGCTTGCGCCCTTCAATACGCAAACCACGATGATCTCCTCGCCCTCGTAGTCCTTGGAGATCTGGTCGCCGAGCTCCTGTACGCGTTTTTTGATCTGTTCCTCGGAAAGAAGAACCTCTTCAATGTCCTGAGCCATGAAAGCTTTGCCCCACATAGTCAATCCTCCTCATAATGATAGTGCAGAATATGCTTTGAATCCGCGCGTACGCGCATTCGTTCATCCACCGTGTATCCAGCGACCCAGACGACGCCTTGTTCATCGCATAGGATCGGCATCGTACGCAGAAACCGCGGGACCTTTCTGTCGGTCAGATAATCGCTCAGAAGCTTCGTCCCCCGCATGCCGAGCGGTGTGAAGCGGTCGCCGCTTTGAAGGCTCCTTGCCGTAACGCTTCCCGTAAGGCGGTCGGCGTCGATATACGCGTCGGATCCGCCGCACGGGATCGCTGCGCGTTCGACCGTTTCGACGGTCAGCGTGCCGTGCGGAAGCCGAACGCTTCCCGCGCGCGGCACCGGCGCCTCATAAGGCGCGTTCTCCGGTATTCCGATCCGGAGATCGTCGGCGTCCAGCCATGCGACGACGCCGTTTTTCAGCGTTGCCGTGTCGCCCGTCTGCCCCGAAAGCAGTGCGTCGAGCCGTTCCAGGTCCGCATGCGTAAAGTCCCGGTAAGGCAGCAGATCGCGCAGCACCCGAAGCCGGATCGGCCGCGGAAGCCCGGAAAGCGCTCTGCGGTTCGTTCCGCATCGGCGTTGTGCATCCTCCTTCAGCGCATTCAGATAATCCGCGTCCTCTGCGATGTGCGCGGCGGTTTCCGCAAGCGTTCGCCCGATCGCAGGATTGACAGATTCCAGGGCGGGGATCACCTGCAGCCGGATGCGGTTCCGCGTCGCGTCGGTCTCAAAGTTCGTCGCATCGGTGCAGAAGCTCTGTCCGCGCGCTTCGAGATACGCAAGGATCTCCTCTTTGGGCGTGTTAAGCAGCGGGCGGATCAGTCTTCCGGAACGAAAGCGCATGCCCGCAAGACCGTCGGTACCGCTTCCCCGCAGAAGATGCAGCAGAAGCGTTTCCGCCTGATCATCCCGATGATGTCCGATCGCTATGCAGTCGAGATTCCGATCCGCGGCTACGCGCTCCAAAAAAGCATAGCGCGCATTCCTTGCGGCAAGCTCCAGGGAAACGCCGGTCTCCTTCGCGATACGCGGTACGTCGATCCGTTCCGTGTGCAGCGGCAAGCCGAGGCTTCTGCAAAGCTCCGTTACAAATGCAGCGTCGCGATCCGCTTCGCTTCCGCGGATTCCGTGATGCAGATGCGCCGCCTCCAGCCGGAGGATCTTTCCGTCCCTTTGAAGCCCGAGAAGCTCCAAAGCCAAAGCCACGGAGTCCGCGCCGCCGGACAGAGCGACCAGCACGCCGTCCCCTTCGGAAACGCCGCATGCGGTCCATGTCGAATCGGTCCACAGCAACATGATACACAACTCCGAGAATAATTAACATTAGTTTACCCCGAAATCATGATTTTTGCAAGTGGCAATTGTGAATTCGGCATGACAATTCCGAAACGCAAAAGAAAAACCCCCGCAAAGGGGGTTCATTGCTGATACGAGATAACTGTCGTTCCGGATTTCATTACGCTTTATTGGCATTGTATCGTTCGATATAACGCTCCTTTTCTTTCAGATATATCACTTTTTTGACTTCTTTCTCGATCTCGAGATCAATATATTCCTGTGAACTGCTTATTTCGATCATACGGTTCAGTTTCGCGTTGTGGATGACCGTAGTGAGCGTCCTGACGAAAAATTTGATCGTCCAAAACCCGGAAACGGCGATCACGGCAAACGACAGAATGCCTTCAAAATCCGTAAAATGCGAATCCATCTTCACCGCGAACCATATGGCTGAAGCAAGCAGTACAAGCGATCCGCCTAAGATCAGTGCATATTTGCGGATCAGATCCTTCAAAAGATTCGGTGTGCTTCTGTATAGATCCGATTCGGTCAATCCGTACCTGATCAGGATCGGCTGTAAGATGTTTTTGGTCTCAAGGTCCTGAATCATCTTCTCCGCACGATACGACGTAACTTCATATAAGCGCAGATTATTCTGCTGTTCCGGTCCTCTTCCGAATCCTTCCTTTTCCATGCGAAGGAGCGTATCGTACAGCTCCCGGATCGGCGTCGCGATCGTGTCATACTCCTCTTGCGTCATCTCTGAGACACGCTGCGCGGCTGTTTCCTCGATCCCCTTGAAGAGCTTCTTTCCCAGCGCCGGATCGTTTTCCGTTTCAATGTCAGATACGTAAACCTCCGTGTTGTCCGCATTGATTTTGCGAAGCATATCGTTGACCGCAGACTCCGTCAGTTTCGGCACAGACTGCACTGGCTCGTATATCGGGAATTTGTCCCGCACCATCGTCGCGTCGTCTTCTCCCGATTTCTCTTCGATCGAAGGGAACTTGTCGTCTGCGAGTCCATAGAAATCGGCAGGGTTGTTCACGCGAACGGAGGCTGTCGACGATACCGCTTGTCCGCCCGTCTTCGGAGCAAGCGCTTCCCGCCGGATTCGTTCCGATTCCGTCATCTGCCGCTGCATCTCCGCTTTGATCGCATCTTCTGTTATGGCGGCTCCGGCGCTTTTCTTCAGGCGAGACTTCATTCTTAAATTCCTGATCAAAGAGATGAAGGCCAATATACCGAATACGAGATGCGCTATGGCCAACAACAAGAAGAGTATGATGGCTATGGCATTGAGCGTTCCGGAAAACTTTTCGGTTCCTGCGATCGCCGCAACGGTCAGCGCTGCAATCAGTGAAGCAAAACACAGCAGCACAAAAATCCATGTCTCCCTTTTGCGCGGCGCCTGACCGTTGATCTGATTTTCCGACAGATATCCGTACCGGTCCAGATACTCCTGCAGGGAATGATAGCCGATGTACTGCTCCGGTCTTGCATCAAGCCGCATGGATGCTGCAAGGTATTCCTGGCGTTCCTTTCCGGTCAGAAAGGTGATATTTTTCTTTTCCGTCAGCTCCAGATCCGCGCGAATCTGCGCAGCGCGCGCTTCGTATTCCTTCTCCGGCAGCAGCCTGATACGGCGGCTTGCTTCCTCTCTTATCTCTTTAGGCGTCATATTGTTTTTCCCCTTCTGTTTGTTCCGAATGATACCGGTCAGTTTACAACGTTGATCGGGTAGCCGTATACAAAGGATCTTAAATTCTCCGCCGATACGTCGATGATCTTCTGGCGCATCGGCTTCGGCGTCCACGCATAGTGCGACGTGATGATGCAGTTCGGCGCGCTCATCAGCGGATTTTTGAGCTTGATCGGCTCTTCGCTGACCACATCTGCGGCATACCCCGCAAGCTTACGGGATCGAAGCGCGTCACAAACGTCCGTTTCGGAGATCAGACTCCCGCGCGACGTATTGATCAGGATCGCGCCGTCCTTCATCTTTGCGATCGTGTCCTTGCGGATCATCCCCACCGTGTCCGCTTTTGCCGGGCAGTGCAGGGAGATGACGTCCGATTCCGCAAGCAGCGTGTCGAGCGGAACAAAAGTACCTAAAAAGCCCTGTTTTTCATGCGGGTTCGTGCCGAGCACGCGCATGCCGAAAGCGTCCGCGATCCTTGCAACGCGCGATCCGATCCGCCCGCAGCCGACAATGCCGATCGTTTTGCCGTACAGCAGCGTCGGCGCGATCTCCCACCACGAGAAATCCGGCTGCGCGGTCCATGCGCCCTGCCGGACCTTTGCGGAATGGTATTCCGCATGCTGACACAGCGCCAGCAAAAGCGCGACCGCATGCTGCGCGACGGCTTCCGTGCTGTACGCGGGCACGTTCGCGACGGTGATCCCGCGCTCTCTTGCCGCCGCCGTATCGACGACGTCATAGCCCGTCGCAAGGACGCCGATGAACCGGAGCTGCCGCGCGCCGAAGATCGCATCGCGATTCAGCTTCACCTTGTTGACAAAGACCGCCTCCGCGCCGCGAAGCCGCTGCGCGATCATATCCGGATGCGTCCGGTCATAGACCGAAAGCGTTCCGAGCTGCTTCAAGGGACCCCAGTCCACATCGCCCGGATTGACGCAGTATCCGTCCAAAACCACGATCTGCATATGCCTTCCCTCCCTGTGTCCATTGTATGTCAAAAAAGGAAGGAAAGCAAATGAAATTTCTATAAAATCAGCGCATCCTTCGGATCGTCCCGGTCCTGTTTGCAATTTACAGAGAGTATGCTACAATATTCCTGTAAGGAGTTGATGTTCATGCGAGCAAAGCGAAGGGTCCTTTCACATATCCTGCTGTTTACGGCGGTGCTTCTGCTGTCTGCGTTCTGGCTGTTCGTGATGCTCGCGATCTGGGGCGGCGGACGCATCGCCTGGGGCAATACGTTTTTGCTGCCGAAGAACGGACCCCTGCCGGTTATGAAGCAAGTGCCGAAGAGTCATTATCTGCTCGATTTTGCCGGTTCGTTCCGTTCGAACTTAGAAAAGGAAGGTCTGCTGATCTATCTCGTCGTGACGGGTCTGCCCTGTATCGCCTATGCGCTCACGGCACTGCTTCCGGACACGCTGCATAGATTCTTTCCGAAACAGAAAGTTCTCCGCGTCCTCTATGCCTGTATCGCAGCCGCAGCTCTGCTGTTTTCCGTGTTCTGTGCGATCGGCGCCTATTCGCGCGTTTTCGAGCGGAACAGGACTGCGGCGCTGAAGCAGTTTCTGACCTGTGCAAACCTCGATCTCATCGCGATCGGCATCGGGCTCTCCGTCGTCGGATGGCTGATCCCATGTTTTGTTCACCGCCTGGTCCGGAGCGTGCGCGAACGAACCGTTCCGACGCTGGCGCTCTCCGGGATAAAGCGTACCGTGCTCGGAATCGTCAGCGGGTTTTTGATCACGGCTGTTTCCGGTCTTCTTCTCGCCTGCCTGTTGCCATTCTCCAAGGACGCTGTTCGTTTTGTTGAGAAATTCTGCACCAGAAGCGCAGGCTATGACCTGCCGTTCTTCGTCACGCTCGTAATGGCGCCGTTCATGGAGGAGCTCGCCTTCCGCGGTATGATCCAGCGGAATCTCCGTAAATACGCCCCCGCGTGGCTCGCGATCCTCATCACGGCCCTTTTCTTCGGCATATGGCACCGCAACACCGGTCAGTTCGTATATACATTCGTTGTTGCGCTGCTGCTCGGCTGGGTCTTCGAGCTCACCGGAATGGTTCGCTACACTGTCCTGATTCATTTTTCGATGAACTTTTTCTCTGCGGCGTGTTTTTCAACATGGGATACAGCCATTCTCGGCAGGCTTCACATCCTTCCCAGGATACGGGAAACACTGATGGGCCTGCCGGTCTGGGCGGCCGTGCTCCTGCTGCTGTTGCTGACCGTCGTGCTCACACTGCTTGTACGCGGCTTCCGCAAGGTCGGAAACCGATCGCTGCGGCAAAAGCTATTCGGAAGCAAGCGAGCGAACGGATCCGAATCGTCGTAAACCGTCTGATCCCGCGCGTTCGCGAAACGGTTTTGCGCTCGCTCAGTCGAATCCCCTCATCCAAAACGAAATCGACCGCCCGGATCGCGCCAAAGGTGCGCTGCCCGCAAAAAGTTGGTAGCGACAGTGAGCCATGGCGATGCGCGGGTAGCGCGCAACGGCACTTATGTAACGAAGCGAAGCGGAGTGGGAGTGAGCGCGTTTACAAGCGAATATGACGACGCGCGATGAAACGCGCGACAGCACCTATGTAATGGAACGGAGTGAAGTGGACGGCGAAACAAGGCGAAGCGATGATTTGTTTATGAAATAAAGAAATCGTCGCGAGCTGAGTGAAGCCCGCGACGACGTGGCGCAGAGAGAGGGATTCGAACCCTCGATACCATTCCTGGTATACACGATTTCCAGTCGTGCGCCTTAGACCAAGCTCAGCCATCTCTGCACGGCTTTTGTTGCACCTTTGCTATCTTACAACAATCGTTCCCAAAAAGCAAGATATATTTTCATAGCGCGAAAGTTTTTTTTGAAAAACCTATTGCTTTTTTATGAAAAGCGTGTATAATGTTTTCTGTTCGCGGGGCATTAGCACAGTTGGTAGCGCGCAACGTTCGCAATGTTGAGGTCAGGAGTTCGAATCTCCTATGCTCCACCACATGGGTTGCAATTTCGGTTGCAACCCCTTTTTTATCGAGAAAGGAGTATTCTATGACCGATCATCTTTCTTATATCACCCTGCGCGAGCGTCCGGCGCTCGAAAAGCCCGCCGCGCAATGGTTCAGCTCGAAATGGGGCGTTCCGGAAGAAGCGTATCTCGAATGTATGGACGCGTATCTTTCCGGCGAGACCGAATACGGCTGGTATCTTTGTCTCGACGGCGACGCGATCGTCGGCGGTCTCGGCGTGATCGAAAACGATTTCCACGACCGAAAAGACCTGTTCCCGAACGTCTGTGCGGTCTATACCGAGGAAAGCCACCGCGGCCGCGGGATCGCGGGCGCGCTCCTCAATATCGCGGTCGAGGACCTGCGCGCGCACGGAATCTCCCCCGTCTACCTCGTCACCGACCACACGGGCTTCTACGAGCGCTACGGCTGGGAATTCCTCTGCATGGTGCAGGGCGACGGCGAACCGGATCTGACCAGGATGTATATTCACCGCTGATGCGCCATCCAAGCCATTCACAGCGCAGGACCATTCACGTCGCAAGGCAATTCACCTATATATCAATACAGCGCCGCATCACGCGGCGCTGATCTCTTATATAAGCAGTTTCAGATACAGAACGACTGCATGATCCCGCTTGTTCCGGTACACATACCCGTCAGTCTCAAAGCCGAATGCTTCATGCAGCCGGATGCTTGCGGCGTTGTCCGTACGTACCTGATCGAGGACGGCGCGATATCCCGCTTGTTTTGCTGCTTCAAACAGAAGCGGCATGGCATTCGATGCGATCCCCTTCCTCCGCTCCTCCGCAAAGATCTCGATCCCGAACGATACCACGTTTTGGCTGCGTTCGGTGAGGGACGCGCAGCCGGTGATCTGCCCGTCCTCGATGACGGCAAGCATCTCAAAGCGGCGGTTCTCATAAACGCCGCGGTTCCAGTCCGCGATCATCCGTTCGATCTCCTCTGCCGTCATATCCGGGTATTGATTCTTCTGAATCGTCTCCGCATCGGCAGGGACAAAGCGCCGCAAAGCTGTCATTTTCAAAATCTCCGTTCTTCCCGATAGGTACAGTGTATCGCATTTCCGAAAAAAAAGAAAGAGCGCATTTCGCGTTCTTTCTCTGGTGTTGTTGTTTATGCTTCCGCCTGCTCTTCGGCGTACACGCTCACGGTCTTCTTGCCCGCGTGGCGAACCTCGAAACGGACGATGCCGTCGATCTTCGCAAACAGCGTGTCATCCTTGCCGATGCCGACGTTGGTGCCGGGATGGAAGTGCGTGCCGCGCTGGCGAACGAGGATGTTGCCTGCGAGGACGAACTGACCGTCCGCACGCTTCGGTCCGAGACGCTTGGATTCGCTGTCTCTGCCGTTACGGGAGGAACCGACGCCCTTTTTATGTGCAAAAAGCTGCAGATTCATCTGAAACATGATCTAAACCTCCTTGTTCCGAAATTTGAGGGTTCTGGGATACGATTGCTGAATGCTCCGTAAGCCTGCGATCATCGTTTTCATCACGATGCCCGCCCTTTGGATCGCATCCGTGCTCGCATCCTTGCTGAGGATGCAGACCGTTTCGCCTTCTTCGATCGAAACGCCTGCCGAGATGTGACATACCTCTGTGATCCCGAGGATCGCCGTCTGCACGATGGCGGATACCGCCGCGCACACAAGGTCTTCCCCGTACTCACCCATATTCGCGTGTCCCGAAACTCTGAATCCCACGGGATCGCCGTTTTCGCGGGTCACGGTCACGGTGATCATGGATCAGCCGATCGCGGTGATCTCAACCTTGGTGAAAGGCTGACGATGGCCGCGCTTATTGCGGATGTTCTTCTTGGGCTTATACTTGAAGACGATAACCTTCTTGCCCTTGCCG